>CAFAAY010000022.1_pt1 | contig 12997 bp, 15 predicted proteins | sample 7267711 | NCBI WGS metagenome assembly CAFAAY01 (sample SAMEA6813998, study PRJEB35770) | uncultured Candidatus Planktophila sp. | biome: Freshwater; feature: Freshwater reservoir; material: water | place: Czech Republic | collected 2017-08-18 | depth 30m m | reverse complement strand
TGGAAAAAGCCGAAGAAATTGAAATGAGAATTGTTGCATCTGGCGCCAGATGTGATTTAGGTGAATTTGAAGCAGCTGTAATCACATTAACGTGCAAAGAATTGAAGAATGAATCGGAAGAGTGGGCTGTGCGACTTCGATATGCCTATGCAGATGCACTAGATAAAGCTGGTCGCAAGGATGATTCGAAAGAGTGGTTTGTGAAATGTGCTCGTATCGATCCTGATCAAATTACTGATGCAGAGGAGCGTTCGCAACTGTAATTTTTTATCCACAATGGATTTTTCCTCAAGAAATTTTGTCATCTCCCTAACTCATCATTATCGCTATCTGAATATTTCAGCGTTTCGAAAAATTAGGAGCACTTATGTCATCTTCAACAAGGCAAACCAGCAAAAAAGTGAAAGATAAAATTCAATATGAAGAACCAGATTATTCACTTAATGATGTAATGCTGCGTGGGAGGGTTTCTGATATTGCAGTTGAGAAGATTCTACCTAGCGGTGATAAAGTTGTTGAGTTTCGCTTAATTATTTCTCGGATCGAATTATCTGGCGTCGATACGTTAGATATCGCGGCGTGGAGTGCTAAATCGCGCAGGAGTGCACTATCCCTCAAACCTGATGAATGGATTGAAATTTCGGGTTCCATTCACAGAAGATTCTGGAAAGCCCCGACTGGGTTGGCTAGCCGTTGGCAAGTTGAAGCAGCCGAGATTTCACGAATTTAGGTACTCTTTAGCCTCGTTGTAAGCGAGATTAAGAGAGCGGTTCAGATGGCCAACGATTTGTTTTCATCCCTTCGGACATACCTGAATAAGGTGAGTGAAGGTGAGCGAACTCCTGCCGAATTAGCGAATGCTCTTAATCATTGGGTTAAACAAAGTGGCGATGTACTTAAATCTAAAATTGATGAAGAGGTTAATAACACTGTTTCACGGATGGGGTTTATCAAACGCGAAGAGTTTGATGAATTGCGTGAAGAACTAGAAAAATTGAAGAAAGCGTCATCAACCCCCACTCCCAAAAAGAAAGCCGCGACTTCGGCAAAAACTAAACCAACGAAAAAGAAACCTACTCCCCAGAAAAGGAGCAGCCGATGAATCAAGATAGTCAGGAAATAGCATCGCAATCGTCGATTGTTGAAGAGGTCAAGACAGAGTTAAACGACATAGATGCGCGCGAGGTTTCTGAGCACTCTGAACGATACGAGGCTCTTCATCAAAAATTGCAAGAAACTCTGTCAGGTATTGACGGTTTATAAGAATTTTTATGAAAACTAGATTGGATGCCGAACTTGTAAGGCGCGAATTGGCGCGTTCCAGAGAAGCGGCAGCTGATTTGATCGAATCACGAAGTGTCCTAGTTAACGGAATCCCGGCAACCAAACCTGCAACACAGGTTGATGCGGAAACGTCCATAACATTACAAGGAAATCGTGATGATTTTGTTTCTCGTGGTGGACATAAATTGGCTGGAGCACTAGATGCTTTTCCTGAGGTTGTTGTAGATGGAGCTAGAGCATTAGACGCAGGAGCATCAACCGGTGGTTTCACGGATGTTCTATTGCGCAGGGGAGCACGCGAAGTTGTTGCCGTGGACGTAGGTTATGGACAATTAGCCTGGGAATTACGACAGGATCCGAGGGTGTTAGTTCTCGATAGAACCAATATTCGACATTTAACCGGTGACATTGTTGGCGAACCAACAGGATTAGTCGTTGCCGATCTTTCTTTCATTTCGCTGACTTTAGTATTGCCAGCTTTATCAGCAGTTTCAAAACCAGATGCGGATTTCTTACTCATGGTAAAACCTCAGTTTGAAGTAGGAAGAGAAAGATTGGGTGCTGGTGGTGTTGTTAGAGATCCAGCACTTCGTAAATCGGCGGTAATGGAAGTAGCGATGAGTGCTTACGACGTTGGCCTTGGTACGAAGGGAGTTGTAGCAAGTTCACTTCCTGGTCCTGCTGGAAATGTTGAATACTTTTTATGGCTCAAACGAGGCGCACAAGAAATTTCAGAGAGTGCATTAGAGCAAGCAATTGAGATTGGACCACAATAAATGAGTAAACGTAATATCTTGATGCTAGTTAATTCTGCTCGTGATGAGGCAGAAAAAGCCTCCGAGACTATCGTTTCAATTTTGTCTGCGGCTGACATTAATATATTTACTTTGGCAGATTCTGTAATTCCTGAAGTTGAATTGGTACTTGTACTGGGCGGAGATGGAACCATTTTGCGTGGCGGCGAATACGCAGTGTCAAAGAATGTGCCGGTTTTAGGTATCAATTTGGGTCATGTTGGATTTATGGCAGAAGTTGAAGCTTTTACATATGAAAAGGTCGCGAATGCAGTAATCAGCAAAGATTATGTTTTGGATCAACGCATGTTGCTCGCCTTTGAAGTTAAACGTGCGGGCATGGTGATTGAACAAGGTTGGGCATTAAATGAAGTAAGTATTGAAAGAAAAAGTACGACCATGGTTGAACTATTTGTACAAATCGATAATCGACCTTTATCTCGATGGGGTTGTGACGGTATTATTTGCGCTACTCCTACAGGTTCAACTGCCTATGCATTTTCGGCTGGGGGTCCAGTCCTCTGGCCTGAAGTTCAAGCTCTAGTGCTCGTACCTATTGCAGCCCATGCACTCTTTGCCAAGCCAATGGTTATCGCACCTTCTTCAACGATTGGGATAGCGATTGAATCATCTGATGCATCCCTATCTGCTGACGCTCTTCGAAAAATTGAACTCATAAAAGATGATGAAATTGCTATAACAAAAAATGCGACCCAGATAACTTTGGCTCACCTCAAATCGACTATTTTTACTGACAGATTGGTTGCAAAATTCAAATTACCTGTTGAAGGCTGGCGCGGTGAGTGATCGTACATTTTTAGAGGAAATCCATATCAAAAATATTGGCGTTATTACCCAAGCCAATTTGGAATTTGATAAGGGATTAACGGTTTTGACTGGAGAAACTGGTGCTGGCAAAACCATGGTGCTTACCGCATTAAATTTAGTTCTCGGCGGTAAATCTGAGAGTTCTTTAGTACGCAGTGGTGAGGAGAGATTAACTGCAAGTGCACTTTTTAGTATTCCAAATAAGAGTATTGCCGAATTTGAAAATTTGGGTATAGAAATCGAGGAAGGTGCTCTAGCAATCTCACGAAGTGTCACGAAAGAGGGAAAGAGTAAAGCAATTGCAAGTGGTGTCAGTATAAATGCGGGCACATTAGCCGAAGCCAGTGATTTCTTAATTGAGATTCATGGACAAAGTTCGGGGCTAAATATCACTAAAGGATCGCGGCAGAGAGAGCTTTTAGATCGCTTCGCAGGTGTGCCTTTTGAATCCATTTTGTTGAAATACCAAGAGCAATTAAATCAGTACCAACAAATTAAGAATCGTATAAATGATCTCAAAAAAAGTGCGGCGAGCCGCGAAGAGTCTCTTTCTTCTTTAAGGTTATTTAGTGAATCTTTTACTAAATTAAAGCCGCAATCTAATGAATTAAGTAGTGTTGAAGAAGAAATTATGAAACTTTCCTTTGTGGAGGAACTCAGAGTTTCTGTAACGCATGCCATAAATTCTTTAGAGCATGATGATTCTGGAGTGGTAAATGCAATCGGCCAGGCGAAGAAATCGCTTGAATCAGTAAGAGATAAAGATGCAAAATTGGATAAATTCGTAGATGATTTGAATGATGCATTCTTTGTTCTGGCCGACCTATTACCAAATCTAACTTCTTATCTGCAATCGCTAGAAGCGGATCCGGAAAGGTTAGATTTTTTGCAAGAACGAAAAGCTTCCTTAGCAGCATTTATCAAGAAGTGGGATTCCGAAGTCAGTGGCGATTCCGGTTTAAATGTTCTTATCGAAAAATATAAGGGAGTTTCATCACAATTAGATGACCTAAGTGGGGGAGATGAACGAATTAAACTCCTGGAACGAGATCTAGTAGATATAAAGAAGGAATTGCTTACTTCTGCCAAGAATCTAACCGAATCTCGCACCATAGCCGCAAATACACTCTCTTTAGAAGTTTCTACGGAGATGCACGCTTTATCAATGCCACATACAAATTTGCGGATAGAAATTGTTTCTCCGGATTATGGATCCGGACTTAAGGAGAGTGATTTCACGATTTTTGGTTGCGATAGTGTGAACATGTATTTACAAACACATCTAGATGGACCACTTGTTTCATTGGCAAAGGGAGCATCTGGCGGGGAAATGTCTCGTGTCATGCTTGCTTTGGAAGTTGTTCTTGCCGCTTCAAATCCTGTTGGTACATATATCTTTGATGAAGTTGACGCTGGAGTTGGCGGAGCAGCTGCGATTGAAGTAGGACGTCGGTTACATGCGCTCTCCAAAAATGCTCAAGTTATTGTTGTCACTCATCTACCTCAGGTTGCAGCATGGGGAGATATGCATTATGTAGTTGAAAAAAGTGTGGATGGAACAGTTGTATCAAGTGGTGTTAATCGAGTTGATGGGGATGAAAGAATTATTGAAATAGCACGAATGCTTGCTGGATTGCAGGAATCTTCTAGCGCCAAGGAACACGCGAGCGAGTTGCTCAGTATGCGTAAAAAAGCATAATTCTCATTTTTACTGATAGGTTGTCCTTCCATGGGCCAACCTCATGTCACTAAGCATTTATTCGTCACCGGCGGGGTAGCTTCAAGTCTCGGTAAAGGTCTCACAGCTTCAAGTCTTGGAAGATTATTGATTTCACGCGGATTACGCGTAACTATGCAAAAACTAGATCCATATCTAAATGTTGATCCTGGAACGATGAACCCTTTTCAACACGGCGAAGTTTTTGTTACCGATGATGGTGCAGAAACAGATTTAGATATTGGACATTATGAACGGTTCCTCGATAGAAATCTGCACGGATCAGCGAATGTAACAACAGGTCAAGTTTATTCCCGTGTCATTAGCCGCGAACGCCGAGGCGAATATTTAGGCGAAACTGTCCAAGTTATTCCTCATATAACAAATGAAATAAAGGAACGTATTCGCGCCATGGCGGCTCCCGATATTGATATTGTTATTACAGAAATCGGTGGAACTGTTGGAGATATTGAATCTCAACCATTTTTGGAAGCCGCACGACAAATCAGACAAGAAGTTGGACGAGATAACGTTTTCTATTTACATATATCTCTGGTGCCATACATCGGACCTTCAGGTGAATTAAAGACAAAACCAACTCAACACAGTGTGGCGGCTCTTCGCAGTATTGGTATTGCACCTGATGCCGTGGTTTTACGTTCAGATCGCCCAATACCTGATGCGATTAAGCGCAAAATATCTCTTATGTGTGACGTTGATTTGGAAGCCGTAGTAGCAGCGGTTGACGCTCCGTCAATTTATGACATTCCAAAAGTTTTATACGCCGAAGGTTTGGATGCATATGTTGTTCGTAGATTAGGGCTGAAATCCCATGATGTTAAATGGGGCGATTGGGATGATCTTTTAAAGATAGTACATAATCCAAAATTTCATGTGAAAGTCGCTCTAGTTGGAAAATATATTGATTTACCAGATGCCTATCTTTCGGTTTCAGAAGCTTTGCGTGCTGGAGGTTTTGCAAATAATGCAAAGGTAGAGTTGAAATGGGTGGCAAGTGATGATTGTGCAACGCCAGAAGGCGCGCATAATGCGTTAAGTGATGTTGATGCAATATGTGTTCCGGGTGGATTTGGGGTAAGAGGTATTGAAGGAAAACTTGGCGCACTTACCTTTGCTCGTGAAAATAAGATTCCAACATTAGGACTATGTTTGGGTTTGCAATGTATGGTTATTGAAGCAGCCCGAAATATGGCAGGTATAAAGGATGCGAACTCAGCAGAGTTTTCACCAGATTCTGGTACTCATGTTATTGCAACAATGGAAGATCAAAAATCTATAGTTGCGGGAAGTGCGGACATGGGTGCATCTATGAGATTAGGTCTATATAAAGCGGATCTTCTTGCTGGTTCAATTGTGGCGCAAATTTATGGCAGCAAGGAAATCTCTGAAAGACATCGCCATCGTTATGAGGTTAACAATTTGTTTAGAGACAAAATTGCTGCTGCGGGAATGGTTTTTTCTGGAATTTATAGTAAGGAAGATCTTGTTGAATTTGTCGAATTGTCTCCACAGGTTCATCCTTTCTATGTCGGTACTCAAGCCCATCCGGAACTTAGATCACGTCCTACGCGCCCTCACCCGTTGTTCGTAGGCTTAATATCTGCTGCACTAGTTTTGAAGAGTTCTTAATGATTATTGGCGTTCCCCGTGAAGTTAAGATTCAAGAATATAGAGTCGCTTTAACCCCAGAAGGTGTTACTGAATGTGTTAAAAATGGCCATACAGTTTTCGTAGAAAAAAACGCAGGAGTAGGTTCTAGCATTTCAGACGATGATTACATCGGCTCTGGCGCTCAAATATTAAATACAGCCGACGAAGTATGGGAAAAATCTGATCTGATTCTTAAGGTCAAAGAACCAATAGAAATCGAATATTCACGTTTGAGGCAGAATCAAGTTTTGTTCACATATTTGCATTTAGCAGCCTCCAAACCTTGCACGGACGCGTTGGTTCAATCTAAGACAACGGCTATCGCATATGAAACTGTTGAAGTGGATGGATCTTTACCATTGCTTCTTCCAATGAGTGAAGTTGCTGGTCGCATGGCAACACAGGTTGGTGCTGACGTTTTACTTAAACCACACGGTGGACGTGGCTTACTTCTAGCCGGTGTTCCTGGTGTAGCACCTGGAAAAGTAGTTGTTATTGGCGCCGGAATAGCAGGTTTAAATGCCGCGGTAATAGCTTTAGGTATGGGTGCAGATGTCGTTGTGATTGATCGATCTGCAAAGCGATTAGCTCACATAGATGAAATTTATAATGGTCGAATCAAAACTCTAATGTCTAGTACAGCAAGTATCCAAAACTCCATTACTGATGCGGATCTTGTAATTGGTGCTGTTCTCATTCCTGGCGCCCGTGCTCCAAAGTTAATTTCTAATGCTGATGTCGCCAAGATGAAACCTGGGTCGGTTCTAGTAGATATCGCAATCGATCAAGGTGGTTGCTTCGAAGATTCCAAAGCAACTACCCATGAGAATCCAACATATTCAGTTCATAACTCTATATTTTATTGTGTAACAAATATGCCTGGCGCTGTACCGGTAACATCTACGTACGCTTTAACCAACGTCACTCTTCCTTTTGTTATACAAATTGCTAATCATGGGTGGGAAAAGGCTCTAAAAATGAATTCGGATCTCGCAAAAGGTTTGAATACACATGCAGGGAAAATTACTTACAAGGCCGTAGCCGAGGCACACGGTTATGAATTCTCGCCAGTATTTTGATCTCTTCCTTAATTACCAGCGTATAGAACGCGGGTTATCAACCAATACACTCGCGGCTTACGGTCGAGATCTTCATCGCTTTAGTACATTCCTGATTCAGAACAAACTCGAAATTCACACCTTTAATGAAGAAAATGCACAAGAGTTCATTGGGTTTATTAATTCACAGAATTTGTCTTTAAACACCGGTAATCGGATTTTGTCCACTTTGCGATCTTTCTATGGGTATCTAGAAAGAGATCATGAGCTAAGCAATCCAATGAAAGAAGTTTTGTCGCGAAAGATTCCATTGCGTTTACCTAAGGCTCTTACTATTTCGCAAGTAACTTCCCTAATTGATGCCGCAGTTAAAGGTGATGAAATTATAGGTTTAAGAGACAAAGCTATTCTTGAAATCTTATATAGTTCCGGAGCGCGTGTTTCTGAGGTAATTGGCATGAATCTGGCTGATGTTTATGAAATGAAATCAGATACGGAACAGATTCGTATTGTTAAGTTGCGGGGTAAGGGAGGAAAAGAGCGAATAGTTCCGATGGGAAGATATTCAGTTAAGGCGTTAGATGATTACCTTGTTCGTGTAAGGCCAACACTTGTATCAAAGAGTAGTAAAGGTAAGAGTGAAGCTTTATTTCTTAATCAGCGTGGTACACGTTTATCACGCCAAAGTGCTTGGCAACTAGTTGTTGATGCCGCGAAACGAATTGGATTATCCGAAGGTATCTCTCCTCACGTATTCAGACATTCTTTTGCCACGCATTTGCTCGATGGCGGTGCAGATATTCGAGTTGTTCAAGAACTACTGGGACATGCATCCGTTACGACGACACAGATTTATACGTTAATTACAATCGATAAGATTCGAGAGTCTTATGCGATGGCACATCCAAGAGCAGTTAGGTAGTTATTGTCCGCGTAAACGTCTAGCAAGGATACTTTGATCACCCTTGGCTTCGAGATCAGCAATAATGACGGCTATTGATTCACGAACAATACGACCGCGATCAACACCTAAGCCAATATCTCCGCGTAATTGCAAACGTGCTTGATCTAAATCGTAGAGTTCATCTGGTGATAAATAAACTGTAATTTTTTCGTCATGTCGTTCGCGTCCAGAAGGGGAGCGTTCCGCGTTAGTTACACGACGTCTTTGGATAGCGCGCACACCTTTTTTCGATGGTGAAGTTGTAGGTGCTGCAATGGCTGGTGCAACTAGCGGTTTAGCAGGTTCAACATCTGGTTGCTTTACTGACGTAAGGGCTGGGGAAGTGGAACGAAATAACTCATCGGCACCTGGAAGACTAGCTCTACGTGTCATTTTGCGCCTCCTCTGGCTATTAATTCACGTGCTAATCGTCGGTATGAAGCGGCGCCACCAGATGAAGAAGCATAGGAAGTAATTGGTTCGCCAACAACTGTGGTTTCAGGAAAGCGAATTGTCTTAGCAATAATGGTTTCAAATACATCTTCTGGGTATTTTTCAAGAATTGCGCCCAGTACTTCACGGTTATGAAGTGTTTTACGGTCATACATAGTGGCAAGAATTCCAATTAGTTTAAGTTCAGGGTTTAAGAAGCTTTTAACTTTGTCTAAGTTACCTTTGAGCTCAATAAAACCGTGCAGAGCAAAATATTCGCATTGCAACGGCACAATAACTTCATCCGATGCGACTAAAGCATTAATAGTTAATTGACCCATTGTTGGTTGGCAATCAATTAAAATTACATCGTAAAACTCTTTAAGGGGAGTAAGTGCACGTTTCAAATACTGCTGTCCACCAATTTCGGCGCCTAAGGTTGTTTCGGCGGTTCCAAGATCTCGATTAGCTGGCAAAAAATCCAAACCAGCAACACTTGATTTCAAAACGATCTGATCAATATCAGCAGTTGGTGTCATTAAGGCGAAGTAAACAGTTTGTTCAAGTGGCAGAGAATGTGCATTAACCCCTAGACCTAGGGATAAGCCACCTTGGGGGTCAAAATCTACGAGTAGAACTCGTCTGCCTAATTCGGCAAGACTTGCACCTAAGTTGATGGTAGAAGTTGTTTTTCCTACGCCACCTTTTTGATTAAAAATAGCAATTACTTTAGCTCCACCATGTTCTGATAAAGCAGCTGGTGTAGGAAAACTCAAAGGAGCTTTGTTGAGAAGGGCAGAGGTTGTGGCAACATCTTCTTCAAATGTCGATTTAGCGTTCAAACGAGAAACCTCTTTCTTCCATTTCGGGGACTCTACGCATTAGCCACCGACTAGGCAAGTGGGCTCCCTGATTTATTTGTCTGTGAAAGTAAAGTACGGTTCGCACGTGGACACCCAAATGAGCAACGGCGACGAGGTCATTACGCCTGAAAATCCTGGGTTTTCGGTTCATTTAACAAATTTTGACGGTCCTTTCGATCTGCTGCTTCAGCTGATTTCTCGCCATAAAATGGACATTACGGAAGTGGCGTTAAGCGCTGTAACCGATGAATTCATATCCTTCATTCGGGCGTTGGAGATATCGGGAGAAGGCTGGCGCTTGGACCAAGCAACAGAATTTTTGGTTATTGCGGCGACTTTATTGGATCTCAAAGCCGCCAAATTATTACCAAGTGGCGAAATTGAAGATGAAGAAGATTTAGCCCTATTGGAAGCGCGCGATCTACTCTTTGCCCGTTTATTGCAATACAGAGCTTTCAAAGAGATTGCGGCGACTTTCAATCAGCGCATTGAAGCATTCGATAAGACCTTTGCTCGGGTTGTCTCTTTAGATCCCGCTCTTTCTGCACTATTGCCTGAAGTTTTAATAGGTGTGGGTCCGGCTCGTTTTGCTGCGATTGCTGAGCGAGTACTAACCCCCAAGAGCGCTCCAATAGTAGCGATTGAGCATTTGCATTCGGCTTTGGTCAGCGTTAGTGAAGAGTCTAAAGTGGTGGTTGAGGCTTTGCGTAAGGGTAGAACGCTAAGTTTTCGTTCTCTTATCGCCGATGCTTCTTCAACCCTAGTTGTTGTGGCGCGTTTTTTGGCCCTTTTGGATCTTTATCGACAAGGCGCTTTACGATTCAATCAGGTAGTTGCTTTAGGAGATCTTCAAATAAGTTGGACCGGTGCTGAAACTGGTGAAATTGAAAGTACCGACGAATTTGATATTCCAGTAGTTTTAGAAGACGAGAACACACCATCAACGGGTATCGAGGAGTAGCGTGGAAATCAAAGATATCCATAGGCATATTGAGGCCATATTGATGGTTGTAGACGAACCTGTAAGCGAATTGACCCTGGCCACGGTTTTGGAAGTTACGCAGGATCAGATTTCAGCGGCTTTGATTGAGCTCTCCGATAGTTATGGCGAGCGTGGTTTTGCCCTGAAGAATGTGGCCGGTGGGTGGCGCTTTTACAGCCACCCAGATAGCGCTTCCGTGGTGGAAAAATTCGTCTTAGATGGTCAGCAATCACGCTTAACCCAGGCGGCCCTGGAAACCTTAGCGGTTATTGCTTACCGCCAGCCGGTTTCCCGAGCCCGAGTTTCCGCCATTAGAGGTGTCAACGTGGAGGCGGTTATGAAGACCTTGGTTACCCGAGGTTTGGTTGAAGAGTATGGCCTAGAGCCTGAAACAGGGGCTATTTTGTACAAGACAACTAGCTACTTCCTCGAACGTTTGGGTCTGAGTTCCCTAGAGGATCTACCAGCATTGGCGCCATATTTGCCTGATCTCGAACACCTGGATGAAATTCTAGATTCTTTAGTTGATTAGCTTCATTTAGAACACACTGTAAAAAACCCTTAACTTCTGCTGTAGAGTTGCTCCTGCATCGCTGAAATAGTGAGCGTTGCGTTGACTGTCGGGAATGGATAGCCACACATGAATGAGAAGCGTTTAAATAAGATCATCGCCGATGCTGGTATCACGAGCCGCAGGGGAGCTGATGATTTAATCGCTTCCGGCCGGGTGAGCGTTGATGGATTGATCATCAGAGAGCTTGGAGCTAAGTTTGATGCTTCAAAATCTGAAGTAATGGTTGATGGTGAGACAATAACGCAATCAATGACCAAAACTTATCTTGCTCTTCATAAGCCAAAAGGTGTTTTGTCTACCATGTTCGATCCCGAAGGTCGTCCGTGTTTAAGTGATTTTATTGATCTACGAACTGAGCGTCTTTTCCATGTAGGGCGGTTAGATAAAGATTCAGAGGGTTTAATCTTATTAACCAATGATGGAGATTTAACCTTTAGAGCAACTCATCCTTCCTATGGCCTGGAAAAAACCTACATCATTGAGTTTGAAGGCAAGTTACCAACCGGGGTGGAAAAGACTTTGCTTAAGGGAGTTGAGCTAGAAGATGGGATCGGCAGAGTTCTTACTTTCAAAGAACTCTCACCTACCTGGGTCGAGGTAAGTATCCATGAAGGCAGGTATCACATCATTCGTCGATTGATGGCCGCGGTAGGCATCGATGTACTTCGTTTGATTCGTACTAAATTTGGACCCATTTCCTTGGGGGAGACTGCAGAAGGTCGTTGGCGCGATCTAAACTCTGGTGAATTGCTAAATATACAAAAGGTTTTACAGCTTTAAAGATATATAGCTTTATAGGTTTATTGTATAAATATAAATAAAACGATTTATAGATAATATCTGCTCAATATTGATTTATCGATACTTTGCATGTTTTTTGAGCGCAATCATATAGATTTATCGATATTTTAATCTCCCAGCAAGGAAGTACTAAGAGGAAAGGATTTGAGATCCACAAATACTAATAAATGTATGTCGGTAAATCTTTAAATGGTTTTATAGAAAAGGATATCCCGCGGGAACTTGCTACTAGAGGTTACTCTTTACCTATGAATGTCCGAGCGATACGCGGCGCAACCCAAGTTAGCTCCAACGACCCAATTTCCATCGGCGAAGGATCTAAAGAGCTATTGACGGCTATCTTGGTTGCGAACGACGTTTCCATTGATGATGTTATTTCAGTGCTCCTGACCTCCTCACCAGATCTCAATGCCGCTTTCCCAGCTAGTGCGGCGCGCGAGATTGGTTTTCAATCGGTTCCACTTCTGTGCGCTCAAGAAATAGATGTACCGGGTGCTTTGCCTCGGACAATTCGAGTAATGCTGCACTGTAATTCTCTCCGCTCTACCCAGGAAATCGAACATATTTATCTGCATGGAGCGAGCATTCTGCGTAAAGATTTAGCGCAATAGGTTCGGTAAACATGAGTATTTCTTCCGTCAAAATTGTCGGCTCAGGTCTTATCGGAACATCGGTTGGTCTAGCTCTATCTGCTCAAAGCATTCGAGTGCTTATGTCTGATATTGACCCGGCAGCCAGCGCTTTAGCGCAATCTTTGGTCGGCCAAGGTCTTACGTTCACATCGGACCACGAATTTGATCTGGTAGTTCTAGCCGTCCCTCCCAGTGCTTTCAAAAATGTCATCGAGTTGGAAAGTAGATTAAATCCTTCATCCACATTTGTAGATATATTGAGTATTAAAACTAAACCTTTACTAGAAGTTCAAGAATTAGGTGATTTAGCTTCGAGATTCATCGGTACTCATCCTATGGCTGGTCGCGAAATCAGCGGGCCACAGTCAGCTCGTGGTGACTTATTTGCTGGTCGCACGTGGATTGTTACGACGGGGGA
>CAFAAY010000021.1_pt1 | contig 13102 bp, 8 predicted proteins | sample 7267711 | NCBI WGS metagenome assembly CAFAAY01 (sample SAMEA6813998, study PRJEB35770) | uncultured Candidatus Planktophila sp. | biome: Freshwater; feature: Freshwater reservoir; material: water | place: Czech Republic | collected 2017-08-18 | depth 30m m | reverse complement strand
ATGCAAAGCGGATCTGAAGAAGCAAAAGCGGAACAATAAATACGAGCGCTGCTGAGAGGGCAAATATCAGTGATTGCGTCCAGATGTAAGTCACACCTGCGAAGAACAGAGCCAATATGCCCACGGCACGAGGAGAGATGATTCGAGAAAGAAGTATTGATTTGACCTCAATATTGCCATCGCTCAGAAGTGCACGACGATCAACAATCTTCTCTAAACGCTCTTTGAGTAATACTGCGATGCCAATGGCAATCGGTAAGTCAATGCGAGAGTTAACAATTGCTCCAGTGCGATCTAGCAAGCTAGATAAAAGTAGCTCTGAAGAATAGAAGATTGCGGCGCCAAAGAAAGCAGAAAATAGTGTTGGAATACTTCGTTTAATCATTTCTGGAAGAGTGTCTTTGGCAATCATCTCTCGGTAGATAGATGAGATTAGTCCAGGTGCAAGCCATGACAGAGCAATCGCCATCAAAGCACCAACTGCGCGCATACTTGAAATATGACCTTGCATGGTTTGAAGTATTGAAAAACCAATTGCTGCTGTGAATCCAGAGTATGGATCGAAAACTCCGATGATTGCTGCGATAACAAATAAAAGAATTGGAATATTAGGAATACCTAGTTCAGTCCCTGCTGCAATGCCGATGTATGAGCCAAAGATAAAGGTGGCAACAGGAAGAAGCGCCCACAAAGCAGGACTAATTTTGTGTAGCAATTCGCCTTCCTTTTTAATTACGTGCTTAAAGAGTGATCGTTGCACTCCGGCGACAGAACTTCGGCGTAGACGATAGAAACTGGCAATAGCAGGAGCCAAGTGAACTTCGGATTTACTTTGAAGGTAGGACATCTGCTCGAAACGTCGAATGCGTAATGTAGATAGTGTAGATAGTAAGAAAATGAGCACGGTCAGCAGGAACAACAATTGAATTGGGACACGGATTATTTCAAAAAACAACAACTCAACTACTTGTACACCTGCTACAACATTTGCAGCCCCTGATGTTCCAACGCTTTCTACACGGTATGCACCAATTGGAAAATCTTTAGGCAAGAAGAGTGAATATACAAAATACCCATCTTTATTCGCTGTCGACTTCGAAAACTTAAGAGGATTCTGTCCCTTAGCAACAAGTTGAATCTCCCAACTCGATTGGTTGGTATAACCACCTAGAACAATATTTTGCTCTTTGCCGCGCTCCCATGTGAGCAAAGGAATATCAGATGCTGCAGATGAAGATGGAATGGCAATAAAGAGTGAAAAGGCAGCCACAGTCAGGGCGATAAATTTATTCAGCATTTTTCATCGCATCCATGACGAGCCACAGGCCGATAACAGTAGGAACAATTAAGAAAAGCGCTTTGCGCGTTAAGAAGTTTCCAATAAACGGAATAATTGCAATCACAACGCCTTCAATGTCATTCATCATCGGCTTTTGCACATCGGGGGCCTTGTTTTTATCTCCCTTAACAATGAAGCCAGTCTTAGCATCTCCGCCAATGATTCTGTGGGAGAAAATTCCTACTTCACCGCCATTAAAGCGTCGAGCGGTGTAGGCAACAATGTCACCTTTTTGTGGCGTTTTATTAGATGGGGGAGTTGTAATAATAATGTCACCAGGATTAATCGCCGGTTGCATAGATCCAGTTAAGACAATGCGCGCTTTAACGGCGCCTGTAAATGAAAAGAGTGAGAAGGAAATAACCACGGCCACAAGTGCATAGCCAGCAATACGAACATATCGATACATTCGCGCAAGGGTTGACTTACCTTTGACCTGCACACGTTCAGCTGGAGCCTCTACAAAGAGACTTGCTTTGCTTGAAAGTATTTCATCAGGAGTGATTAGCGCAGTTTGTTCGCCATCATGATTAGTAATAGTTAGAAGAACCTTGGACTCTAAATCGTTGGTTCTTCCTTCAATCCAAACATGGTTAGCAGATGACTCAGAGAATACTTCTCGTCGATTCTTTGTCATTGCTTACTCCAGTAAACACGGGGGAAGATACTGCTTTCCCTAAGAGTTAACTGTGCAATCTGTAAGTTCTACGCACTTATCAAATCCGTATGTGTCGTTCTGAGTTTCGATCACAATCTTCTTCACATCTTCACTCGATAGAACGTCAGATAGGAATGTGATCGTAAAAGATGTTGGAGAGTCAGCCATTACATCTGCTATATCAACTGGCAAATTGTAATCTTCAAGACTTGCTGAAACGAGTGCGTAACCATCTTCAAGTGATGAATTGCTCAAGCGACATCCACTCTCGTCTTCAGGACATCCATTTGCCCACCAGACGTTAGCAAGACTCATTGAGGCCTCTTCAGTATGTGAAAGTTCCAACGGTTGAGAACCACCATTGTTGTCATAAACCTTGACTACAAAGTCTCTATCAGAACACTCTGCTGGAATATCTGAAATTGTGATTCCAGTGAAACCGAAAGTACCAAGCTCATCGCTGTTAGCAAATGATGAAATAGGAGTAACGGTAATTTTCTCATCGCCACCACAGAAGATTGACTTTTGAACGCCTTGTCCGAATTCAATATCTTGGTTTGCATTGATAGAAATCGTTGACGCAAATGTTGAACCGATGCCGATAACGGCAATCAATAAACCAAAGCCTAAGAAAATGCGAGTCGACTTCTTGCCCACTGATGGGCGAGAAGGACCAGTACCTAGATCAAGTATTGACATTTTTATAGGTTCCTTACTTCGCGCTTATGGTTTCAATAGTGACACTTTTTGCGGTGTCTTCATCCGCAATTTCTAGTACAGAATCAAAGGTGAAATTCAAAGTATTGAATCCAGGTGCACCAGGCGTTGGTGTGCCCTCGATGAATGTACCGATTTCATCTCCAAAACACACAATATCGTTTACAGTACAAAAGCTTTGTTGTTCTCCACCCGCACTGTAAACCTTTAAGCGAAGAGTTTTTTCAAGGCAGTTATCTGCGATATCGGAGACTGAAATACCGTGAAGAAAGAATTTTGAAGGATTGGGATCATCGAATACTAAAGCTGAATCCATGGAGATCGTTACGTCTGTATCGCATTGAGTTGTTTGTTGAACACCTTGTGCTAATTCGATTCCATCGTTGTTGTTAATAGTCAAGGTTCCAGATGCGAGTGCTGTACTTGCACCGAATACGACTGCTACGAAGGCAACAAGAATTGCACCGCGACCTGAACGCTTGCGCGATGGCGCTGCAGTACCTGATTCGTCGAACTTTAAGATCTCCATTGTGCTTTTCTCCTTGTTGTCTTAAGTGGTTAGTCAAACATCTCGTATAACTCGTGTCACCCCCAGCCCTCACCGATTTGGCGAAATGTGGGGGATACCCGAACCTCTACAAAGACGCGGTCTGAATGTTCAATCTCCCTACAGAATTGGCCAGAATTGCTGGATTCACGAAGGTGATTGTGAAATCAGCGGTCATTGGGTTCTGATCAATCAGATACAGCGATGCCGGAATTGAAGAGGTTAAGTTGCCAGCGTTATCAATCTGTAACTTGATCTCTGTTGGTCCAGCGCAGCCGATATCTGAGCACATTCCACTTAGGCCATCTGTTCGATAGATCGGAAGTGGATTGTTCTCTTCATCAAATGCTGCAATGGTGAATTCGGTTCCGGCGCATGCCCGGGTATCTAAGCTGGAGATAACTACTCCAGTGAGAGCAGACAAGCCTTCGGGTGCACCAAATTCGCCAGTTGCACCAGTTGAAATATTTACACGTACCCAGTCATCGCATGCTTCGATTTGATACACGCCCTGACCGAATTCGACAGCCGATGATGCATTGCCCATCGAAAAGTTTCCAGCAAAAATCGAACCGATTCCAGTAAGAATTGTGATGAGTAAGCCCGCTATTAATTTTGACATGTGATTAACCTGGGTTCGCAACTGTTTCAACAGTGGCACGGCGTACTTGCTGGCCATCGATATTTACAAATGTTGCAGTTGGATCAAGGTAGAACATCACATCTGCAGAAGTATCCGAGAGCGCACTTCCGTCATAGACAGATGTGCCAGAAACATTCATGCCAACTGATGCAGCCATTACACCTGCAATTGGCTGACCTTCACCAGTGAGGTATGTGAGGCCTAATTCTGTTGGATCACCGATATTTGAAACCGGTACGTCGCGCGGAATAGTTACTTGAAGAACTTTTGCATCAAGTAGTGATCCCAAAACAATTTCAGCACTTGATCCGTCAATTAAACGCAGGCGCAGCTTCTTGCCTGCACACGTTGTTAAGTTCAGATTTGAAATCGTTGCTGTGCGAAGGCGGAAGAATCCAGCAGATGGATCATCGGTGGCTGGATTTGCGTGCCACTCTTCGCCAAGGGCTACGTAAACAGTGTCATCACAGGCGATTGCTTGCTGCGAACCCTGACCAAATTCGAGGGCACCGGTTCCAACGGTCACACTTGCCGCAAAGGTAGAGAGCAAGAACGGCACAAAGGCAACAACGGCTGTACCAAGTACAACCTTGTTGCGATATTTGCCTGCACCACCAAAGCGCGACTTAACACTGCCGCTCAATGGTGAATCTAAACCGTTCATTTAACTCCTAGTGACGTATTCAATTATTTGACGAGCCTAACATCGGCTTTTTTCATGTCTATATCAATTCCGAAGGGAACAACGTTGATTATGCGGTTATTACTTGGATTTCCTTGGTTACATAACTTTGTATCAAGAGTTGGCTCGGAAACTGCAACAAATCTAAAGAGCACGTGTTGATTTACGATTGCCCCCGAAAGAGACTCTGCACGTAAGCCATTACCTGAATTTATAAGAGCGGTTACGTCATCGCTTGAGCCTGTAATACGTATGTAATTAGTCAAATCTCCAACGAGCGTCTTTGGTTCAAGATTGTTGGCTGCATCTTTATCTGAGATATCTAGCGTTGCCCCGCTAGATGAAATACACGCAAGAACGAAGGATGGTGCAGATAGATCAATAGGTGTAATTAAGACTGAATGAGCACGCGGGTCAGCGCGAACCGCGCTCGCCACTCGGACGAACATCTTTTGATTAGCAATGGCATGCGGTGCTTCTTTAGTTGGTGTTGGAGATGGTGTTGCAGAATCACCCGGAGTTGGATCTACAGCCGGAGTTGGTTCCGGAGTAGGTGTTGGATCTACCCCTGGTGTCGGATCAGTAGTAGGCGTCGGATCTACAACGGGAGTTGGATCAGGCGTAGGCGTAGCCACATCAGGTGCAACTATCGGATCTTCGATAGGCGGGATTGCATCATCGGCTAGTGATTGACCGATGAAGAGTGCGCTGAGCGCAAAGACAAAAGCGGCAACCCACGTGCGTGAAACTTTTGCCTGCATGCGACGAAGAGTAATCCTCTATCAATAGGCGCATTTTTTCGCACGAGTAATAACCGAATAAATACAACTTGCCGAAAATCCACTTGTTTGTATTTGCTTTAATCTTTCGTCCATGACACGTGCGCCTAAAAGAATCATTTCAATCACTCTTTCCCTTCTCATTGCTTTGTACGGAAGTGTTGCGCAGTCGCAACCCGCATCCGCAGTAGCACGTGGTGCAGATTTCACCGTAACGGTCAGCGACTTACAATTCATTTTGCAACAAATCCGTATCGCAGAGTCACACCGTGCATACGAAGCCACATCACCAGCTGTCACACCAAGCACGAATGTGCTTGCCGCTGGGCGTATTTTGGCCGACCCACAAGCACCTGCGACAACTGGTAGAACTGCGGGTCAAGCACGAACAGTTAATATCACTGCGGCATCAACGCGAGTATTGAGTCCCTTGCTTCCTGAAGGTTTACGCCAAGTTGATGGTCGAAATAACAACCTGACTGGAAATGGTTTTTCTTCTTGGATGGGCTTCGGCTACATAACACCAACAACACTTGGTAAATCTGCATGGGGCGCCGCAGATACTTCATTTCCCCGAATTCTCGGTCCTGTATTTAGAAGCGGATACGATGTTCGCTCAGGAAATGTTACTGATGCTGCGCCACGCGTAATCAGCAATCTTATTTCAGATCAGTCCGTGTCAAACCCTGCTGCTCGGGCAGCAGCGAGCTGTGCAGTCAGTGGAGCAAATGCATGCGTGCCATCTGATACTGATAACGTTTCTCTTTTTATTCGTAACCACGCAACAAATGGTGTAGCAGCACCATATAACGGAATGTTTACACTCTTCGGTCAGTTTTTTGACCACGGTCTTGATTTAGTGGGCAAGTCATCTACTGAAGCGGTAAAAATTCCTTTAGCTGATTCCGATCCACTCTACGGAGCATGCGTAAACTTAACGAATCGTGGGTGTATTACTGAGATTTCTATGGGCCGCACAGTTCTCGACACCAATAACCCAAATACGGCGGGAACGAATACAACAACACCATGGGTTGACCAGAATCAAACGTATACATCTCATCCATCGCACCAAGTTTTTCTTCGTGAGTATTTCTGCCGTGGCCTAGAGACGTCAACGACAATCAATTCAGCGACTTTATGTACAACAGCAAATCCTCCAATCGCAACAGGCAAGTTACTTGATGGAGATATTGCTGGAAATATTGCAAACTGGAGCGAAGTAAAGCGTCAAGCGGCAAATAAACTTGGAATTCAATTAGTTGATATGGATATTCACAATGTTCCACTATTGCTAACAGATGAATACGGACGCTTCTTGCGTTCTTCTGGATTCCCACAAGTTGTTACAGGAAATGTTGGCACAAGCGCAACAGTACGTGTTGGAAACCCAGCGGCTCCGGTGTTGTCCGGTGTTGGGGTAGGTCACGCATTTCTTGATGACATCGCTCATACTGCTAAGCCAACAGCTACTAATACTGCCGATGTTGATACAGATATCAATAATTACTCAGGTCCTACTTTTTATGACAATGAGTTACTCGATGCGCACTTCATCACTGGTGATGGACGTGGAAATGAAAACATCGGATTAACGGCAATTCATACTGTCTTCCATGCTGAGCACAACCGTTTATGGGCAGACATTCAAGATGTCATCAACAGTGCAACAACGGGATCAACTGGATTAGGTGCAACAACCCTTGCTGATTTTAAGAGTGCATGGCGAGTTTCCTCCATCACTACCGCAAACTCGAACCCTGAGTGGAATGGCGAACGCTTATTCCATGCTTCAAAGTTCATCACTGAAATGGAATATCAGCACCTTGTTTTTGGGGAATTTTCACGAAAAGTTCAACCATTAATTAAGCCATTTGCAGCTTATGATCCAACAATTCGTCCCGACATCTCAGGTGAATTTGCGCATGCGGTTTACCGTTATGGCCATTCTCAGCTCAATGAAATGGTAGATCGTACTTCTGTTACTGGTGGGGATTTATCAGTACCGCTTTTATATGCATTTTTAAATCCAACAGAATTTAATCAACCTCACGATTACACAAATGCGCAAGCACCGCAGACTATCGGTGGACAACTTAACGGCCACGTTGCAGCGGGCAGCGTTATTAGAGGCATGGCTAATCAGACTGGAAACGAAATTGATGAGTTTGTAACTGGCGCTCTTCGAAACAGCTTGCTTGGGTTACCTCTTGACCTTGCAACTCTGAATCTTGCTCGAGGTCGGGATGCAGGTATTTCTTCACTCAATGCATTTAGAACGTCATTGAAGACCAGTACAGGAATAACAAGTCTGTCGCCATATACTTCATGGGCGCAATTTGGACAGAATCTTCGCCATCCACAATCTTTAGTGAACTTCATCGCAGCCTATGGAAATACAACGGGATCGATTACCTTCTTAGATGGCGCAACGCCAGATGTTGCAAATGACACCGTTACCGTTTCATTAAATTCAGCAGATAATTCTGGGGATTACAACCTTAAGCGCAGCGCTGCACAGAGCATTGTTGATTGCTACGAGGCCTATCACGCTTTAGAAGGTGTTGAATCTTGCGAGGAATTCATGTTAGGCACAAGCGGTCTTAATGACATCGATCTTTGGATCGGTGGTCTTGCTGAGAAAAATACACAAGCTGGCACAATGCTTGGAAACACATTTGATTATGTCTTTAAGAAGCAAATGGAAAAACTACAAGAAAGCGATCGCTTCTATTATCTTGGAAGACTTGCTGGTCTAAACTTAACTGTTCAGGTCGAAACGAACTTTTTCTCTGACATCATCATGAGAAATACTGACGTCAAATCAATAACAACTGACGCTTTTGCCGTTCCAACTCACACAGTGAATATGGATTCACCTGCTCCTTCATTTATCAAGATATTAGGTGATGGCAGCTGGATGTACACCGGCGATGGTCACGTATTGTGGAATGGAACTTCTGGTAGTGACAAAGTTCTTTCCGACCGTGGAGATGATTCAATCTATGGCGATGCTGGAAATGACTGGCTACGCGGCGGTGACGGAGATGACTTTATTCAAGGTGGAGAAGGTCGCGACGTAATTGAAGATTCAGCCGGTATCAATATTTTGATTGGCGGAAACGGTAACGACTACATGAGTGGTTCAGGAACCGATACCTACAATGGAAACAGCGGAAATGACTTCTTATTTGGTGGAACATTCTCTGTTGTTGCACTAGCGGGAATCGGAAATGACTGGGTTCGCGGCAGTACCGATAATGACACGCTTTCAGGTGACGAAGGTGATGACTGGGTTGAAGGTGGCGAAGGCTCCGATGGAGTTGCTGGCGATGTTGTTGGTGCAGCAGGTGTCACTCTAACTTTCCCAGGAAAAGACGTTCTCATTGGAAATAGCGGTAACGATTTACTAGATGGATTCGATGGCGCTGACGTTTATGTCCCGGGTGATGGCACAGATTTAAATACTGGTGGCCTTGGTTTCGACTGGGCAACTTATTACAACGATGGTCAAACAGGTGGTGTCAACGAGGATCTTTCTAACTTTGCACCAGCACCAGGATTAGTTCTCGCAAACCTTGCGGATCAATTCCAAGAGATCGAAGGACTTTCTGGTGGCGATGGAGATGACATTCTTGCTGGTACATCTGTAACAACACTTGGTGGTACTGCAAGTAATGGTCTTAGTGCAAGTGACTGTTCACTTATCACTGGATTGGCTCAATTGATGCCAACCACTTGTGTCTGGAACGTAGGAGATATTTTAGTTGGCGGAGCGGGCAGTGATGAGTTCACTGGACGTAACGGAAATGACCTCATCGATGGCGATGCGGTTCTTCAAACATGGATTTCCATTCCAAGTTCATGGGGAATTCCAAATGAAGCTCTTAGTGCTTACGTGAGTGTGCCAGCCGGACGTGCATATGTTTCCAGCATGTCAACAATTAGCGAATACATTGCAAACAACCTCATTGGATCAAATGTTGATGTTATGGCTAGCTTGCAAATTGTTCGACTTATTGCACAGACTGGTCACTCAACAGAGAATGACGTTGCGGTCTTCCAAGCACCACGTGCAAATTACACAATTGTGTTAAATGCCAATGGAACTATCACAGTGACAGATCCACGCAATGGTGGCGGAGCAGCCAACGATGGCGTGGACACGCTTCGCAACATCGAAACTCTTCGATTCACAGATGGTGATCTCTTGGTTTCATCTCTTCCACCTAGCGCACCAGTACTTGTTGCTGGTGGAGCAGTTGGTGGAGTTGGAACAATCGCTGTTACATGGGCTGCTCCAACAGTTGCAGGCGGTGCGCCTCTTGCTACTTACACAGCACGTGCATGGACAACCAATAATCGCGCAGGAACTCCTGCTGGAACATGTACAACTGCGAATGCAACAACTCGTACGTGCACGATTTCAGGACTGGGTGCAGGCGCTTATTTTGTAGATGTAATTGGTACAACTACTACGCCGATTAACAGTGCTCCTTCAGCAATAGTTGCAGTATCACCAACAGTGACTGCTGCAATTCCTGCTTCAATCACTCCAGGTACCCAAACAGTTAATGCAACGCAAAATGTTTCAATTGCGGCCACATCAGCCTTTAATACAACGGGATTCACTGGAACAGTTACTTATTCCTATACTGGAGGAACGCTTCCAACAGGCATCGACTTTGATACAACAACAGGTATCTTCTCTGGTACGCCGAGCACATTGCTTACTCAGACAAGATTTACTGTCACTGCAAGTGATCAAACTCGCACAGCCACGGCCACCGTCAACATTACGGTTTCAGCCCCAGGCGCCGCATCAATCACGCCAATTACTTCAAGTGCCCAAACAGTTAATGCTGTAGTTGGGAGTTTGATTACTCCAACATCTGCGTTTACTGAAACAAATCTATCTGGCGCAGTGACGTATTCACTTGTCAGTGGAACTTGGCCTGATGGACTCTCATTGAATTCAAGTACAGGCGTTGTTTCTGGAACTCCAACAGCAACTCAGGCAAGTACTTCGTACACAATCAGAGCAACTGATTCACTCGGAGCAACTGCTGATGCAACAGTTAATATCACTATTAGCACGACACCAACTCCGCCACCAAGTGGTGCTCTCTCCGCTCCAACTGGTGTAACCGTTAGGGCTGGTGCAGCAGGTACAGCAGTGATTACCTGGAATGCAGTATCAGGTGCATCACGCTATACAGCTCAGGCATTCTCATCAAATACTTCGACCAAAATTATTCGCCAGTGCTCTGTAACGGCAACTGCGAATGGTTCATCATTTACTTGCACAATTCCGCGTCTGCAGAGTCGTTTGACTTATTACGTTGAAGTTGTTGTTCGTAACGTATCTGGCGCTATCTCAACTCCGAGCAGAATCGCTGTGACCGTCCTCTAAGTAGAGTTATTCTATGACTGTGGACACAAAGGGTTCGATCAAAGTTCTGCTAGTGGAGGATGAAGAGTTCACGCGTACGCTTATTCGTGAATCTTTAACCAAAATTGGTATGACAGTTGTTGATGTGGGATCCGTGCATGAAGCACTTGAAGTCATTGAAGACTTTGACCCACATGTGGTTGTCAGTGATCTTGATTTAGGACCTGGACCAGATGGCGCAGATTTACTCTATAAAGTTGAGCAAACTCGTCCTTGGACAGGCATGGTTGTTTTAACAGCGCATGCTTCGCCAGAATTGGCTCTTCACGGCGCTACTCGAATTCCTGAAAGTGCAACATATTTGGTGAAATCTCAAATAAGTTCTACGGATTATCTTCGCTCAGCAATCGAAGAATCTATTGCTCATCCTGGTTCAATGAATTCGGCAAATAAAAATTCAGAAGATCAATATGTTATTAGTGCAAGCCAAGGCGAAATCCTTCGCATGATTGCAGACGGTCTTTCAAATGCCGCAATTGCTCGTGAACGAGATGTCACTCTTCGCGCTGCTGAAGCATTGATTCAACGCACCTTCGCTGCCCTTGGTGTCAAAGGTGATCCAGGTGTGAACTCGCGTGTTGTGGCAGTTCGTCTGTGGCAGCAAGGTAAAGTCGTTGTTAAATGATTCTAGAAGAAATAGTCGACCGCATCACGGGTCGTTGGGCGGCCTCATTTAGAGCCTGGATGTATCTATCGTCCATAGGATTTGCTGGAACAGTCACTAGATCCTATGCAACGATGGGTATTACTCACAAAGAATCTATTCTATTAGCTTTCGCGATCACGGTAATTAATGCCCCAGTATATGCACTTATCTGTAACAGCATACTGCGCAAAAGATTTACCGAACAGCTCTCTCTGGCGCGAGTTTTTTCTTCTTATATTTTAATTTGGTTATCTGTTGGTGTAACAGAAATTCTTATTACCGTTTATGTGTTTCATCAAACTGCTTACTTGGGCCCACAATTATTTGCGTCCCTATTTCCAGACGTATTCGGATTTATCACCACTTCCTATCTTCTTGCAGAGTTCGAAAAAAATCGCATAGATATCAGCCGACTAAGTTTTGCCCGAAAAACCCTTGTAAAAACATCAGAAGATTCTCATAAGCAGGTTGTGGCTGAGCGTTCTCAGTTGATATCGGCAATCCAGGACTCTGTTTTTTACCAGTTAGATGCCATGAAAAAACAATTTGCATTGATTCGCCAAAGATCTGATCGCCAAGAAATTGAACGTCTGGCTTTAGAACTCGAAGATTACGCAACGAAAACGATTCGAAACCTTTCTCACGAAATGGCAAATGATGTAGGTATTAAAAACCCAATAGATCGCTTAACATTTATTGGCCAGCAAAAGATAAAAAACTTTACAAATGCTTACTCACCTTATATTAGTTTCGGTTTAAGTATGGCCGTGATTATATTTATTGGTGGTAACCATGAAATTAGTTTAAATGGATTTCCTGGATTCGTATTCCAGATCGGGACCGCCGTGGCAATAGCACCGATACTTTTTCTAGGATCTCAATTAACAAGCAGAATAAGTCCGAAAAATCTGTCGCTTGGATTTTTAGTTTTTTTAACAACAATTTTTCTGGCAGGTTACGTAACAGTTATTATCATCAATATTCCTGCGTTAAAATCAATTGAATTAAAGCATGCTTACGCAGCTCCCGTTTTTGCAGCTCGAACTCTTGTCTGCATCATTATGGCATCTCTAATTGTTACTATTGTAAAAGCTCGTCGTAAGACTCTTTCAGATTTGATTGCCATGAACGAAAAATTGCAGATTGACCTAGATTGGATGGATAGCCGATCACGTGAGTTACGCAAGGAACTTGCCAGCATCTTGCACGGCCCTCTTCAAGGACGTATCGCAGGGGTTGCAATGGCTTTGCGTCTTATTGCTGCTGATAATGAAATTTCTGAGGAAGAGAAAAAGAGAAAGCTCGCAGAGATTGAGACATTATTGGCATCGGTAATAGATGACGTTCAAAAACTTTTCAACTTTGAAAAAAATCAGCCAGAAGCTTCATTTATTATTAAATTAATTGACTTACGTCGCAGTTGGGATGGGTTAGCTAAAGTTTCTTGGCAAATTGAACCCAATGTATTTGCAGCACTGCCAACTTCAAGATTCAATATGGTGAGCGAAATTTTATATGAAGCGGTATCCAACTCAGTACGTCATGGTGGTGCAACTTCTGTAAATATCTCACTTCGCATTAAAGGTTCTGACCTGTCGCTGACAATTATTGATAACGGTATCGGCATCAAGAAAGCGGT
>CAFAAY010000020.1_pt1 | contig 13632 bp, 13 predicted proteins | sample 7267711 | NCBI WGS metagenome assembly CAFAAY01 (sample SAMEA6813998, study PRJEB35770) | uncultured Candidatus Planktophila sp. | biome: Freshwater; feature: Freshwater reservoir; material: water | place: Czech Republic | collected 2017-08-18 | depth 30m m | reverse complement strand
GTGATGGTTATGGGTCTGGGCGGTAGGGAGATCGAAACCACACCGGAACACCCGTTCTGGGTGCGTGACAAGGGCTGGACGGCAGCGAAAGCGATCGAGCCGGGCGACGAACTGAGAAGCCACGACGGCCAGTGGATTCCGCTTGATTCAAGATATATAACCGATAACATTGTCACTGTTTACAACATGCGCGTGGCCGAGGACCACACGTATTTCGTGGGTTCGCCACTCTGGGGATTCACAGTCTGGGCGCATAATATGTGCGTTCAAGATTTAGTAGATTCACAAAGGAAGGTCACAAAAGGAAAATGGGGAGCAGTAATCGACTACAAGTCAGGTCCGCAACGTGCTATCGATCACATAAAATCAGGACATTTTTACAATTCGAGATCAAACTTGAACTCAAGCCGGTTTTCGGAGTCAAATAGTTCTGTGTCAAGAGTTAAAACCCTTGTTGATGAAGCAATAGCCAAGGGGATACATTCAACAAAGAGCACTGCATACTCTGTTGTATATAGATTCAATAATAAAATAGGAACGGATTTAATGGGGCGAAAATCAAATACAATACAAATTTTCGTTGATAAAACCGGGAATATCCTAAACGCCTATCCAATTGAGAACTTCATGTCATGAGAATTAAAGCAATAAAACTGGATTTTGAAATTCCTTCGCACGTAGTCAAGGCAGATCGATTGAATGTCGATATTTCAAATCTTGATGAGAGTCTTTTCATGAGAATTGCTTCAGGCAGAATCACTATTTCAGTCGATGCCGTAAAGGAACCCATCGTTCTTGAAACCGAAGTACTTGATTACGTTCTACAAATAAAGGAAGCTCTTGAATGTATTGACGCCGGGCAAGATAGATCTTTCGCCGTCGATCGCGATTATTACAGCAATAATGTTCATTTCGAATTGAATAGACGGACAAAACAATTGACAATTCGTGAAATGAACGGTGGGTTATTTAAACTTGAATTGCCATATAGTCTGTTTTGCGAATCATTCTTGGACTTTTATTCAAGAGCTATTAATATATTTCAAAGGCTGTATCCAGAGCTATTAAAAAATAAGGCATTTCTGAAATACAGCGTAAAGGGACGCTCTTCTTTTTCTAGTTGAACGTGCCCTACACCCGCACTCCATGCGTTACGGAAAGCAGCGGCACCGGCACGATCGACGGCAATATCACCGTCTTCCACAATCACGTCATCAAGTTCCACGGCGATCTGACGTACAACACCACTGGCCCGGATCGAAGCGTCACCAAAGGCACGGCCTGGTACACCGACACCGACAAATATCACATTGCTTACAGCGGAAACGGCACATGGGCCCGGACCGGAGCGAACGGCCTGACGCTTACCGGCAATATGTCCGAATCGGGCGACACCGACAATAAAGTCTCATGCAGGTTCGACTACAAATACGAGCCAGGCAGCTAGTTACAGTCCGACACCTGGAAGCTCACCGGCGGCTCGGCCAACGCCACTTCCAGTTCGACCGACCTGTTCGCCTCCGATGCCTTGCACACCAGCGTCGTCGTTGTTGATTCGACCGAACCTTCCTACCAGGGGGTCACGGTTTATTATGTCGGGTTCAACCTCGACGGCTCGCAATCGGGCGGTTTCACAAGCGTTGGCGATTCATCCGGCAGCCTGACGACCATCAGCAGGCATTCCACCACGACCGTCACGGAAATCGAGTCGTTCCATCGTCAGGCCTCGACCCAACTCACGCAAAACGGTACGATGGTCAAGAATGCCAATGGAGCCTGGGGCTGGTCCGTCACAGGCAACGGCACCAGCACGACTTCCGGTGATTGGCTTGTCGGCTCGATCACCGGCTTCAACGGCACGGCCAGGACCGTTTGGAATAAGAACGGAACCAGCTTGACGGCCACGTCCTCCCTCCAATCCACGACAACCGAAATCACCGGCGGCGGCTGGCAGGCGAACAATTCTTTTGAATTCATCGGCGGCAACTGGACTCAGACCGGCACAAACCTCACCAAAACTGTTGTTTACGACCGAACGCTTCAGGCCAGTGGATCCAGCGGCCTGACCACCGTGGGCGGCTGCCTCAGTTTGAGCATGTCGGCCAGCCGAACCGACAACAGCACGCTTGGAGCTTACTATGGGCACACGGTTTCCGGCTCAGGCGACGTGACAGTCTGGCGGCACAACGGCACAAGCACGGTGGGCTGGACGACTTCCGCCAACCTGACGTCCGGGTCGGGCTGCTCCACGAGTTCCGAATACTTCAGCAGCAATTTCAGCGAGTCTCTGACGACCAACAGCACATGGTCGCAGTCGGGCGGCGGTCCGGCCATCGGCGCCAACATGGCGATTTATTCCAGGAACAGCGTTTACAGCGGCGGATCGGGTGGCGGTTACGGCGGCGGTTACGGCGGCTCTTTCAGCTATTCCGGAGGCCAGAACTGGACCTGGTCCGATCCGAATCTCTCGACTTACGACGCCCACGCTCTGTCGGAAATCCGGATCACGCCGAACGGCCCGGCGGAGATCGGCCCCGTCATGTTCCGCACCGCCCCCAGCCCGTCTTTCGTCATGCCCCTGGCTCTGGTGGAGGATACAGATGTCGCGGCAGTCGAAAACAGCGACGAAAACGCGATCGGCGGATTTCTTTGGAGCCTTGTCCCTGGTAAATCGCTCTATGACGCCTATCAGGATTACCAGAAGGGCAATTATTTAAGCGCGGGCCTGAACGGAGTGTTTGGTGCCGCCGACCTGCTGTCGGTCGGTTCAATGGCGCGAGTTCGGGGCGGGTTAAAGCTTTTCGTCGGGGTCATGAAGGTTCGCATTAAAGACGTCGTGGTCGATGCGGTCGCAAAAGAAGCGGGCAACGCCGTCGCCGAACGCTATGGCCCCGAAGCCGGATTTGTCACGCGGATGATCGTTTCCGCTAAATTGAGCAAGGATGTCAGTCAGCAGAACAAGACGCAGCTTGGATTTGCAAACAACGGTAGCGGGAATGATTTTCAAAAGGCCATTGAAATACCAAAAACCTTGCCAGATCGACTTGTGATTACTGGCAAGTCTTTTGGGAAAAAGATGAAAGAACGTGTACTGGAGCTTGGTCTAGATCCTTCGGATCCACAAGTTAGGCAGAAATTTAAGAGTAGAATTGAACGCATCTTTTTAAATGTAGAAGAGAAAAGAGTAAATTTCTACCGAGGACAAGGAAAGAATGGATTAGAAGGCGTTGTATTGCTCTACAGAAGAGGCCATGATGTTCTTGTATTGTCGTTGGAGGGGAATTTCATAACTTTACTTGTGGGAGGAATCAATAGCCAAAGGTGGATTTCAGGAGTGGTGCTGTCATGAATAAAATTGTTGATATAAGCCAGCTTGAACGACATGTCGGACTGTCGATAATTAGCTTTTGTATCGAGCTTTTTGTTTTCGGAGACGAAGCAGAGCCGATTGGTGTAGTTATGCAGCTATCAAATGAAACCAACTTTTTATTCTGCTGTTCCGGTGAAGGAAAAATAAGAATCAGAAGAATTTCTATTTTTAAAATCCAAGACAGTTGTCGGCTCGCCTGTTTAAATGAGTTCGCAGGTGAGCTATTAAATTCTGTCAATGCGTTCGAAAACCAGCTGATTCTGCAAACAATTAATCACGAGATTTGCATTGTAAATGATGATGACGATCTCGTTTTATATCTTGACGGAAATCAGGTTACGTATAGTACAGAGTCTGATCCAAGAATTTAAAGTTCAAAGCGATGCATTTGTTTGGAGTCAGAGGAAAAGGGGCATTCGCAGCATTTTGAAGGATGCTTTTTTGGGTGGTAGGCCGTTCGCAACTACAGCGGCGGCTCATCCGATGTGTGGAATGGCCACGGAGGATTCGCATCCACCTACTGGGGCACCTATAGCCAGTCCTAGAACGACCCGTGGAATCGAGCATCGCCTCGTACGACGCCCGGAACCTGACCGGCACACGTTTCACGCCTCACGACCCGCCCGGCGTGCCCGCCCCGCAAGTGTTCAGCACGACCAGCAAGACTTTCGTCATGCCCCCGTCGCTGGTGGAGGACACGGAAGCGGTAGCCGTTGAAGAGGGTGAAGAAAGTTCGATAGGCGATTTTCTTTGGGGGCTTGTCCCTGGCCACTCACTTCTCGATGCTTATAGGGACTATCAAAAGGGTGATTACGTAAGCGCGGGCCTGAACGGTGTTTCTGGTCTGTCCGACCTCCTCACTCTGGGTACGTTCAACAAAGCAGAAAGCAGTTTGAAGTTTTTTGTCGGGGTCATGAAGGTTCGGATTAAAGACTCCGTCGTCGATGCAGTCGCAAACGAAGCGGGCAATCTGGTCGCCGAACGATTGGGCCCCGAAGCCGGATTCGTGACACAGATTATCGTTTCTGCTACATTGAGTAAGAATGTCAGTCAGCAGAACAAGACGCAGCTTGGATTCGCGGACGACGGGGCGAGACGATCGTTGCTCTTATCGGTCGATTCTTTAGCTGCGGATGCAAGGCGAATGGATAGTGGTGGTGAACTGACAAAAGCGGGTAGAGCATTATCAAAACATGCGAATCGAACAGGTAGTCAGTTTTCTCTTCCTATGAGGGGAAGTCCTGCGGATATCAATAAGGCCGCGCATGGTATTGTAGATGAGATACTCACCAACCCCAGAACACTAGCTGTGCTAAGGAATACAGGTCGTTTTGGCAAAACCTTAGAGTTCTGGTCTCCTGACGGAAGAGAATTGAGATACTACATGAATGGTAGTTTCATCGGATTTTTGGAGCCTCCGCTATGATTGAAACCATGATAACAAGCGATCAGGATAGTCCATCCCTTGTCGCAGAATTGTACTTCCACGACAATCCACTAGCTGATATCACAAAATCAGAAACTGGCGATGGGTTCAACATCACATTTCGTTGGAACAAAGACGAGCGTCTCACGATGCCTGTTGAAGATCTCTTAAATTCTATAAAAAAGGCTTGCGACAGATTGAAATAGGCGAATCATAATAATGCTGGAAAAATCCGGTCGTTTTGGATTGCGTAGTGCCAAAGTTTGCCAGTTTGGTACTAGTTCCAGGCTAAGACCTACCGTTCTACCGCGGGGTGGACGCCGTCGGGCTCAAAACCGATCGAAGAGTTCGTGCCGAGCGACTGGGTTCTGGCTCAGGACGAAAGCGATCCGGACGCGGTTCCAACAGTCCGTCAGGTTGAGGAGGTTTTTGAGAATCAGGCCCAGGTGATGGTTTTGGGACTGGGCGACCGGTCGATCGAAACCACACCGGAACACCCGTTCTGGGTGCGTGATAAGGGCTGGACGGCGGCCGGGGAGATCGAAACGGGCGACGAACTACGAAGCCACGACGGCCAGTGGATTCCGCTTGATTCAAGTCGACTGACGGATATCATAGTAATTGTCTTTAACATGCGCGTGGCCGAGGACCACACGTATTTCGTGGGTTCGCCCTTGTGGGGATTCACTGTTTGGGCTCATAATGCATGTAAATACACACCTAATGGCATCGATCTATCGAACCATGCGAAAAATGACTCCCTTAAAAGACATGGATTCAAGCCACCGTATAATGATATCGATAATGTCGTTGCAAGTGCTCTATGGCAAAAGAGGCAAACTGATGGTGCGATAGCCCATATTTATAGGCAACCGAATAGAAAGAAGCTATATTCGCTGGTCCTAGTCAATCCAAATACTAATGTACTTGTGACTGCGATGCGAAATCTCGACGGTCATGCACTCAGGAACCTTGCTTTTCGTTACGGATTCAATCTGCCATGGTAAATCTACCACAAACCGTTAAATGCAATGGAGAAGGGTTCTCTTTTCAATTCGAACTGCTCTCGTATGACCCTATCACTACATGGTTTGACGTTATCGTCAAGCTCATTCCATCGCCAAATTTAGATTGTAACACTGTTTCAAGCGTGCCGTCATACTTCTTGGCAACAGACCTCTATTGTCTATCATCCTATTTGAACGATGCGATGTACACTGGTGGAAATTCGATTGAGAACGACTTCGTTTCTCTAGAACTGGGGATTCAGATTCATATCGAGGAAATAGACGAATACAGCGCGATGATCATACTTTATGCAAATATGGGAACTGGCGAGTTTGACAGATTGCTTTATATCGCAATGAAAGGTCGATTTGAGATTGACGAAATCCGTAAATTTACAAATCATCTGAGTATCGAAGTCGAAAGAACTTCCGGAATATCACCCGGTGCAAAGTAACTAATGCGAACCCAGACACCCTGACCGTCTGGGGGCACAATAGAATTACGCTACTCCACGAGCGTAAACGGGGTCATTCTACTTTGATTTGTGAATCCTGAAGATGACGCGAATCCGTGCTTCAAGAATTCAATGTAACTTGTGAAATCGGAGCTGGTAATGATAAGATAACGAAACGGAATCGAGAGTTGGCAAGGCGGCCTATCATGTCTACACCAATCGCTGACAACCTGAATATCCCGAACGACCAGTGGATCACCGCTACGGTCTCGGGCACAGGCAATATTACCGGCAATCTCAGCGTTTCTTTCACCGACAAACGAACCACACACTCTGAACTCGTGTACAACAAGGCGGGCACCGACCGCTCCGCCAGCAGCGGCGTGGCCAAGCTGACCGAGATTTACGACTACAAATCCAGCTACGGAGGCAACGGAACATAATCCCATCGTGGGGATGATGGGAAATATCTGTACTTCGGCGTTCTAAATTCGGTACGAAACTGACGGAATTCTTACGAAACGAACCATTATCTGTCCTAAGCGCCGAAAATAAAAACCGACGTATCCTTGACCTATGTAATGACTTTGCGCATTGAACCCCATAATAAATCGACGATTTTTGGCCCGAACGTTGACTTTATATGTCTGATCGACTACTCTAGTAGTCGTATTGCGGATGTATTTCTTGACAAATTGGAGGATATGTGATGACGGAGACACGGAATTCTCGTGACGAATCGCTACTAACGCCAGCCGAGTGGAAGGTGATGAAAGTGGTGTGGCAGCATCGGAAACGCGGCTGTGCCTCGCGTGATGTCTACACAGAAACGGCACGCACTGAAGGCTGGGCTCCGACCACGACCAAATCGATCCTGAAAAGGCTGGTCAATAAAGGCCATCTGGGAGTCCGGCAGGTGGGCAATGCCTATCTTTACGAGCCTGCTGGATCGGCGGTGAAATCGCTCCTGGCCGCCGCCGACAACCTTATCGAAAACCTGCTTGAGGGTACCTCGGGCCTGGTGATTTCGCACATGCTCGAACGCACCCGGCTCACCGACGACGACCTGGCACGCTTGCGTGATCTGATCGACCGTCGTAGTGCTGATATTCCTATTGACGAAACGGATACGAACAAGGCTTGAAACCGGGGGATTCGCGATGCTTATGTTGTCCGCTTCCGTCCCGTCTTCGAATCCGACCTTTATATGGTTCGAAATTATTTCAAGGGCCACCGTACAAACTCTTGTAGTGCTGGCCGTCATCAGCCTTTTCTGGCTGGCCATGCGGCGTCACATCAGCCATGCCTTCGCTCACGGGCTATTTCTGCTCGTTCCCGCCCGGTTCGCGCTCGTTCTTGTCTGCGGCCTGCTCGCACTGGAATTGCCGATAGAAATTCCGTTGCCTTTCATTTCCGCAACAGCATTCAGTCACGCAGTTTGCGACGAGCGATCCAACGTCATCATCACGCCCGATACTGATGCTATGCAGGTTGTAGAGCATCCGACCACCGTTTCCGAAACCGGGCCGGAATACGCAGATTCTCGATTCGTGCCCACGCAGGTCGAAACCGCATCGTCGCCACCGGTAACTCCCTCCAATTCATATCAGGTCGAATCGACAAGCAGCCCCCGTTTCGAATGGTCAGACCCGTTCGCGATCGCTTTTTGTGCCTGGTTCCTGATCTGTTCGATACTCGCCGTTCGTTTCACTCTACTCACATTGGCCATGCATTTCCGTTTGAAACTGTCGAGCCAGTCTCCACCGCCTTGGATTTCGGCCCACGTGGCCGAAGTTACCAACGCTATCGGACTGAGCCGCAGTCCTAGCGTCATCATGACAACCGCCGTCGCCTCGCCCGCCGTCCTCGGTCTTATCCGCTCAAAGCTGCTGATTCCCGCCGGTTTCGAAATTGCATTCAACGAAACCGAAACACGCTGGGCGATCGCACACGAGCTTGCCCACTTGAAACGGCGTGATCTCTGGGTCGTGGCGTTTGAGCGTTGCGTCGGCCTGGCCGGGTTCTTTCATCCGGCCTTGTGGTTGGCCCGTCGTGCTACAGCAAACTTCCGCGAATTGGCATGCGACGACCTGGCCGGAAAGGTGACCGGCCTGCCGCCCCGGCGATGTGCGGAAACGTTCCTGAAAATCATTGTCTGGGCCGATCGGCAAGTCGATCGCTCCTCTGGCAAGACTCTTGTGCTCGGCGTAAATCCCCGGTTCCCAACCATTAGCAGGAGGATCGAAAACATGATGGATCAAGCAACTTCGAAACCTAAAATTCCCCGCTGGCTCTGGTGTGCTTCGCCATTGTTGGTGGCACTCGTATTACTGCCCGTGTCGCCCCGATTCATCGCCGCCACCGAAACGCCGGTGAACGAAAATCAGAATCTTTTAGCGAATGAGAAAACTCCGTTTGAAATTCAGGCCATTGATGCCGCCACGGGTCAGCCTGTCGTTAGTGCCATGGTCCATTACCTGACGGACCGGACCGGCGGCAAGATTGCGACAGACGCCAATGGTAAGGCACGCATACCTTTCGAACCGGGCGAGGACGATAACATCTCGTTTCGAATCGCAAGCGATGCCTATGTGCCGTTCCGCCTGAGCAGGTCGGCGATCCAAGACCCCGACTTCCCGCCCGTGTCGCCCCTTATCGCGAAGCTCCAGCCAGGAATGGCCATCGGCGGTCAAGTGGTTGACGAAAAAGGTGAGTCGGTTGCTGATGCTCGGGTGCTGGTGACATTTCAGGCGAAAGCGAATGAATTAGGCTCCACTTCGTATAGGTGCGAACTCGTCCGCACCGGGGCCGACGGCCGCTGGAAAACAGCTCAGGTCGATCCGAAGGCTACGAGGATCGACGTCGCGGCGCTGCATCCGTCTTTCGCCATCGACTGGGACGGGACGGAGACTGACCCGCGCGGCCGTGTCGAACCTCCATTCGAAAACCTCAAATCCGCCACGCACATGTTCCGGATCAAGCGTGACCAAATCTTTACGGGCCGAGTGCTTGATCTGGACGGCAAGCCCGTGGCCGGGGCCGAAGTGCGCCATGACGAATGGCCCGTCGAATTCGGTGACGACCCGCTGCTAACGGACGCAAAAGGTGAATTCCGAATCGGCGACCTGGGCACGGTGCGAGCTCCAGTGAAAATCGCCGTACACAAGCCGGGCCAGGGCTGGTGCGTCAAGTCAATCGACGTGCAGGACCAGGACCGAGTGGCGACGTTTCAGCTCATTCCCGGCCGCAGTCTCAGCGGCCGAGTGACCGACACGGCAGGCAAGCCGGTCGCTAACGTGCGTGTCGACGACACCATGCTGCCCCGGTCGCTGGCCACGTTGAACGAAATCCGCCGTACCGATGCCGACGGCCGGTTCAAAATCGCTGATGCGCCTGCCGATTTTATTTCACTCTTCTTCTCGAAAACGGGTTATTCGGGATATGAGGCCAAAATCGACACTGTCCAGAGCGGTACTGTCGAAGTCGTGCTCAAAAAGCAGAATGTAGTCGAGGGCCGTGTGACCGACGCAGCGACGGGCCAGCCGGTTGGCGAATACCAACTCTGTTATCTGACGCGTTTTGCTGACGGAGAGCGGGGCCTTTCCGTTCATGGACGCCATGTCGAAGGCCGTTTTCGGTTTCCAGCATCGCCGTTTCGTTCGAGGGACGGTTTCACGCACGATTACCGCCTGCGGATCGAAGCACCCGGTTATCAGACCATCACTACGGATCTGATGAAAGTCGATGACCTGCCGAAGTCGTTGAATTTCGGCCTCAAAAAGATTGATCTGGCCGATCCGAAATCGATCGAAGGCCGCGTACTCAAGCCCGACGGCACTCCGGCGGCGGGTGCGGCGGTGGGATATTTTACGCCGAAGGAAGGCGAATGGCCGCGCTATCGGCCGCAATTCGCGAAGGACCGGCTGACAGGCATGCTGAAGAGCACCTCGGCCGTTGTGCAGCCCATGAAGGTCGAATTCATCCGTACCGATGCCGATGGAACATTCCGCATTCCGACCGATGTCACTAAGCTCGGCTGGGTCGTCACGCACGATTCGGGCGCGTTCCGCTCGACGGAAGCCGGGGCTGTGAAACCGGGCGAACCTATCGCAATCAAGCTCGGGCCATATGCCCGCATTCAGGGCGTTTTCGTTCGAGACGGCAAGCCGCAGGCCAAGGTGCCTGTCTGGTATTCCGGGCCCGCGTTCGGCCTGCCGGTTCCGTTGCAGGACTCGGTCATGACCGACGAGCAGGGCCGATTCGAAATTCCGGACTTTGTTCCCGGAACGCTTCGTCTGGCATTTCCTCACGAAAAGCTGAAGGGATTATGGCAGTTTTTGGCCGAACCGTTCGATGTGCCCGTCGGGGCATCACTGCGAGTCGAAACATCGGTCACCGAATTCGGCCATCATCAGGTCGTTTCTGAGGCTTCCGGCAAGGAACTTGCCCGAACCGGCTCCGGGGCCTTCGGCAAAACATTCGCCGTATATGGCCGTGCAACCGACGCCGTTACAGGCAAGCTCTTGACAAAGACTCGAGCCCTTTTCTTCACCGGCCAGCCGGGCGACGATTCGACTCCGTACGTGCAATGGGTCGGCTTGAATGACGGTCATTTCACGGCATATCATGCAATTTCGAATCTCAGCGTTCAGGAAACCCAGAAAATCGCTCCATATCTGGTCGTTTTCGCACCCGGTTACGAGCCGTTCGTCTCGAATCAGCCGATTCCTCGCGGAAATGAGCCCATTCGTATGGATGTCGCCCTGAAGCCTGCACCGGCGGGCGAGCTGCGAGAGACGGTCGGGCAGATCCTGCGGGCTGACGGCACGCCAGCGAAACACGCGGAAATTGCGTTCACGACTAAAACACCGATCTTGAAAGTCGGCCAGGCTAAAGTGCGATGGCAGATTTTCGTGCAGCCTGGCTCGAAGGAGATCGACGGCCCCTACCCGGTGCAGACCGACGAACAGGGCCGGTTTCGCTTTTCGACAACTGAAGCCATCGACCAGTTGACCGTGACCGATTCCAGCGGCTGCGCAGTTATTTCAAGCGATGAACTGGCCAAATCGCAGGGCGTCGTCCGCCTAGGCCCCTGGGCCCGGGTGGAAGGCAGGGCCGACGTGAAACAGCCTGCCGAGGGCCAGGTTTGGGCCCGTGTGCAATACCGGAATGTTGCCTGGAAGCCGATGACCAGCCCGCCGGGTGGGGCCTTGCGGCCCGACGGCACGTTCGTGATCGAGCAAGTGCTGCCGGGCAAGCATATGATCAACCTGATGTTACACAAGCAGATCGATCAGAACTCATGGAGCTTCGGCGAGCTTGAACCGCCTGCGAGAGTTGTGCCAGTAGAAACGACGGGCGGCAATACGGCGCGTGTGACGATCTTGCAGAAACCGGCTCAGCCTGATAGACCGGCAGAAACGAAAGCGGCTACCAATTCGAAACCTGTTGAAACTCCGAAATCAAGCGAGGCGGCGAAGACGGCGGCAACGGAGAGACCTGCCGCCCCACCCAAACCCACATTCCCGACCCCGACGAGCAAATTCATCACCGGTAAGGTATTGAAGCCGGACGGTACCCCCGCCGCCGGTGCCGAGGTGGGCTTTTTCACAACGACCGATGACCGCAACGACCGATTTCTGCCGCGTCTTAGCCGCGAGGGCCGCATCGAGGCGATTGAGCATCGGGCGATCGTGCGTGGGCAGTGGAACAATCGCGAGCGGGAACCGATTCGGACGGATGCCAATGGGCGTTTCCGCTTGCCCGTGTGGGCCGAGCGGTTCGGCTGGTGCATCACACACGATACGGGCGTGCTGAGGTCCACGAAGCTCGTCGAAAAGGCCGAAGGTGAGACGGAATTGAAACTGGAGCCCTGGGGCCGGATCGAAGGCAGGCTGTTGTTGGACGAACGGCCGATGGCTTCGAAGACCCTTGTCTATCAGCCGAATTTCGACATCGGCAAGAACCGGTTCGGTAATCCGATGCCGACAAGCATTCGCACCAATCACCCTGGCATGTTCGTTGTCGAACGTGCCCTGCCAGGGCCATATCGGTTCGCGTTTCCGGATCCGGCGACAAGCGGTGGTGAACATCAATATCCGGACCATGACCTGACGGTTCCTTCCGGCGGCACGTTGAAATTTGATGTGAATTTGACGATGTACGGCTGGGAAGAGCGGCTGATGGACACATCAGGCAAGGTCTTTGATCGCAAGACATATGGTGCAACAGAGCCGGGCTTTCGGGTTTATGGTCAGGCGATCGACACCGACACCGGTGTGCCTGTCGAGCCGATGTCGGCTTGGCTTGTCACGGGCCGGAAAGATGATCCGCTGGAGATCGTCGCTGATGAACGACCCGGCAGCGTGTTCGCGGTCGATTTCATTATGAAGGCCAAAGGACCGAACGATTTGGGCCAAATTGACCCCTACCTGGTGGTAATCGCGCCGGGTTATGAGCCGTTCGTGTCGGCCGAACGGGTAAAGCGGGGCGATTCGCCGGTTCGTCACGATGTGCGGCTGAAAAAGCTTCCCCCTCAGAAGATGCTGACGATCGAAGGCCAGGTGCTTGACCCGGACGGCAAAACCCCACGTATGGCATTTTATCGCAACGACGTGCCTGGCGAGCCAGTGCGGGTGGGCGAAACAACCTTCGCTTGGAAATTCAATACGGAGAATCCGCCGTTTTCGATCGATCGGGGGCGGTTTAAATTCACAGTTCGAAATTCACCCGGCAAGCTGCTATTTTCGAATCAGCTTGGCTTCGCCCAGGTAGAGGCGGCCGAATTCTCTAAGCTGCCGGGCGGCGTCGTTCGCCTGGAACCATGGGGCAAGGTGCGGCTGAAAATACTTCGCAACGGCAGGCCCGACAATGACTACCGAATCACTTGGGACCATCGCGAAGGCTGGAAGTTCGCGTTCATGACGAGTGCTTCATTGTATCCAGCTGACGATGGTAGTATTCTGATGGATCGGCTGCCCCCGCTGCCTGTAGAGATTGAAATCCGGTCATCGTCGAACCCAAATTATCGCTATTTTCACAAATCCGTGACTTTGGAAGCCAAGGCCGGCCAAACGACAGACGTGGACGTGCTCGTTACCGATGAAGAGCTGAAAGAAGCCGAAGCGATACTGAAATCGCGGCAAGCGGGAAATTGAAATTATGAATCGGCTGCGACTGATTTCGAACGACGAGTAATGATCAGTCCAAGGGGCAAGTTCGTCTATCCAATATCTAAAAAAAAGCCCACGACCCGCAATGGGCGGTGAGCTTTCATTTGCCTGCCGACGCCTGATCAACTCAGGCTGTCGAGCGGGCAACACTGCGATCCTGCTTCAGCTCATCCAGCAACTCGCTGGCTTCGCGAATGGTCAG
>CAFAAY010000017.1_pt1 | contig 15082 bp, 14 predicted proteins | sample 7267711 | NCBI WGS metagenome assembly CAFAAY01 (sample SAMEA6813998, study PRJEB35770) | uncultured Candidatus Planktophila sp. | biome: Freshwater; feature: Freshwater reservoir; material: water | place: Czech Republic | collected 2017-08-18 | depth 30m m | reverse complement strand
GCCACGATTGTTAGCCAGCTCATCAATATCTTTTGCGACTTGTATACATAATTCGCGCGTTGGCACAACAACTAAAACTTGTGGCGCACCTTTGTGTTCCAGTGCTTTCCATTCTGCATCATTTGGAGCGATCACTCGTTCAATTAGAGGAATTCCAAATGCCAACGTCTTTCCGGTACCTGTCTTTGCCTGTCCGATCACATCTCCATCAGCTAGGGCAATGGGTAAAACCATTTCTTGGATGGGAAATGGAGAATCAAAACCGTGCTCTTTAAGAGCAGCCTTAGTTTCCTGGCGAAGTGGAAGTTCTTCGAAAGTAAGTGACACTTATTGGGCGCCGAAACCGACACGACGATCGGTTTGTTCGCCAATTTCTACGAAACCAATTTTGTCTGCGGGAACGATTACTACGCGTCCTCGAATATCTTCAAGAGCCAGGGCATCACCAGATTTGAGTGCTGAATTGACCGCGCTTTGTATGTCGGCTGCTCCAAGTTCGCTCTCAAAATTTAGATCTGAATTTACATTAGTTACTGAGATTCGAACTTGAACCTTTTTAGCACTATCGCTTTTCTTTGTAGTCATAGTTGCTAATACTATCGATTAATCACCCTGCAAGTTTGCCAAATTATTTGCTGGGAAAGCCCGAAATTCCACGCCACATTAGATTTTCTACTAAATCAACGGCTTGTTGGCGGGTTAATTTACTGTCTCGTTCAAGCCAATGGCGTGCCGTAACTTGTGCGCAACCGATCATTCCAACGCCAAGAAGCATGGCAACTTCCTTTGGTAAGCCAGTATCGAGTGAAATGATTGCACTAACAGCAGCTGCACAGTCATAAGTCATGCGGTTGAGTCTTTCGGCAACTGCTGGCTCGACGCTCATGTCGCTTTCAAACAACAAACGAAATGCTTCTCCTTCACTTTCAATAAATCCAAAGTAAGCATCAACAGTTGCACGAACCCGGCTTGCGTTATCAGGAGTTGATGAAATTGCTTTTTGTATTTCATAAACAAGTGAATCAATATGTAAATCTAATACTGCTAAATACAACTCTAATTTTGATGGAAAATGCTGATACAAAACTGGCTTGCTAACTCCGGCGCGATCTGCAATTTCATCCATTGCGGCTGAGTGATATCCGGCGGCAGTGAAAACTTCGAGGGCAGCAGATAGCAAAATTGCACGACGTTCATCACGTGGCAAGCGCGCTTTGTTATCGCGTAGATTGGCTGAAGTACTCATCACGGCTTATCGTAGAGGCAAATGCCTTCAAATTGGCAGTGCTCTGGTGAGTACGGCAGAATAAGTACATACTCACTCACACTCAGGACGGTTATGAATATCCCACCATTAGTTGAAAAAGGCCCCGCGCTCACAGTTGATGAAGTGCGTCGATATAGCCGTCATCTAATTATTCCTGATGTTGCAATGGCCGGTCAGCAACGATTAATGAACGCCAAAGTTCTCTGTGTTGGTGCTGGAGGACTTGGCTCGCCGGCTCTTATGTATTTGGCGGCTGCAGGAGTTGGCACACTCGGTATTGTCGAATTCGATACAGTCGATGAATCAAATTTACAACGCCAAATTATTCATGGACAAAGTGATATCGGAAAGAGCAAAGCGATTTCTGCAAAAGAAAAAATTGCTGAAATTAATCCTAATGTAAAAGTTATTGTTCATGAATTACGTCTAGATACTGACAACGTAATGGAGATATTTTCTCAATACGATTTAATAGTTGATGGAACAGATAATTTTGCTACTCGTTATTTAGTAAATGATGCCTGCGTACTTTTGAAGAAGCCATATGTTTGGGGTTCTATTTATCGCTTTGATGGTCAAGCGAGTGTTTTCTGGGCCGAATATGGGCCTTGCTACCGTTGTCTATACCCAGAACCACCACCGCCAGGCATGGTTCCAAGTTGTGCCGAAGGCGGGGTACTTGGAGTTCTTTGTGCCTCAATCGGATCGATTCAAACAACAGAAGCTATTAAATTAATTGCTGGAATTGGCGAGCCATTAATTGGCCAATTAATGATTTATGACGCACTTGAAATGTCATACCGCAAAATTAAGGTTCGCAAAGATCCGAAGTGTCCGTTGTGCGGAGATAAACCTACTCAGACCGAATTATTGCCAGATTATGAAGCTTTCTGTGGAGTGCTATCAGATGCTGCAGAAGTTGCGGTAAAAGATTCAACAATTTCGGTCACAGAACTTAAATCAAAAATTGATAATAAAGAGAACTTCTTACTTATTGATGTCCGCGAACCTAGTGAGTTTGAAATTGTAAAGATTCCAGGGGCGGTCTTAATTCCAAAACAAGGTTTTCTAGATGGCAGTGCTCTTGCTGGATTACCACAAGATAAACCGATTATTTTGCACTGCAAATCAGGAGTTCGCTCTGCAGAGTGTTTAGCCATTCTTAAGAGTGCGGGATTTGCAGATGCAACCCATGTAAGTGGTGGCGTTGTGGCGTGGGCGAAACAAATCGATCATTCTTTACCGGTGTACTAATTGCGCGAAAGTTATAAGGGTTACCGCTTACTTTTAGTTCATGCGCATCCAGACGATGAAACCATCAATAACGGTGCGACGATGGCTATGTACGCCGATCTCGGGGCGCAAGTAACACTTGTAACGTGCACGCGCGGAGAAGAAGGAGAAGTTTTAGTCTCTGACTTAATTCATCTTGCTAGCACCCATACAGATGCACTTGGTGGACACCGTGAAATTGAACTCAAAGATGCCATGGATGCCCTTGGAATTAAGGATTTTCGTTTTCTAGGTACTGAATCAGTTAAGTTTCGCGATAGCGGAATGATGGGAACCGAACCAAATAATCGCCCCGATGTATTTTGGCAAGCAGATCTAGATACGGCAGCTGCATACCTCGTTAAAGTTATAGAGGAAATTAAGCCTCATGTATTGATTACGTACGATGAAATTGGGGGATATGGCCACCCTGATCATATTCAAGCTCATCGTGTTGCAATGAGAGCTAGTGAATTATCAGAATGGAAGATATCAAAGATTTATTGGAATGCTATGCCTAAATCTGTTTTAGCAGAAGGTATTGCGAAGATGAAAGAAATTGGATCAGATTTCTTCGGTGCAGACAATGTAGATGATTTACCATTTGCTAAAGATGATTCACTGGTAACAGCGATGATTGATGGGACTAAGTACGTTGATTTAAAGATGAAAGCAATGGCAGCCCATGCAACGCAAATCGAATTAGATGGTCCATTCTTTGCACTGTCCAATAACCTTGGCCAGCAAGTATGGGGTCACGAGTATTACTCAATCGTTCATGGCGAAAAATCCCAACCTTTTGATGCACTAGGTCGTGAAAGCGATCTCTTTGCTGGAATAACAGTGCAATGAAATTAATTTATTCAGCAGCACTTGGAATTTTAACTGGAATTGCAGCTGTCTTACTGCATATCTTTTATCCACCTGTCGGATTGGTTCTAGCTCTCTTGGGATCGACTGCAACAATTTGGGCGATAGGTCGACACTTTGGGGCAAGAAAGTTTAAGTTGATTGCCTTTATTGCTTGGGGATTAATTCTTTGGCGTGCTTCGACATTTGGTGTTGGAAATGAATTATTAGTTCAAGGAAATGCACAGGGTAGTGCACTTGTTTTTGTAGGTCTTATTTCTTTATTAATTGCTACGGTGTTGCCCGCCTAACTAACGCCAACTCCAACTTTGTCCCGAAGCAGAATCAGAAATCTCTAATCCTGCACTTTCAAGAGTTGCACGTAACTCATCACTGAGTGCCCAATTCTTTGCAGCCCTAGCAGACTCACGTTTTTCAAGAAGATCTTTTAAATTTGCTGGTAATTCGCGAACAACTGGCGTACGAGTTAGGTCCAGCCCCAGTACTTGATCGGCGTAAATAAATGCGTTGATTTTTTCTTCGTCAATGACTGACGTATCTTTTTCTAGCGCACGCAAGTATGTAACAACTCTTGGAGTATCCAAGTCATTTTCGAGAAAAGAAAGGATTGTTGAGTCTGCGCTGATTGCATGCGTTGTTCCCCACGCAGCTATTTTGTTTCGCCAACGCTTGATAGTTTCATGGGCAGATGAAATTGATTGCCATGAGAGATCCATCTGTGATCTATAACGGTTTTCGAGAAAACACAGACGTAACGCGAGTGGATCAAAACCTTTAGCAATTACATCATTGAGCAGGACGACATTGCCGGCACTTTTTGACATCTTTCTACCTTCAAATAAAAGGTGTTCGCCATGAACCCACAGATCAACACTTTCAGTATCTGTAATTGAATTTGATTGCGCGCGCTCATTCTCGTGATGAGGAAAGCGTAAATCTATTCCACCGACATGAACATTGACATGCCCATCCAAAAATTTAAGCGACATTGCAGAACATTCGATGTGCCAACCGGGAAACCCTGGCCCCCACGGAGAATCCCAGATCATCTCTTTTCTATTGCCAGCAGCTTTCCACAGCGCCCAATCTGCGTGGAATTTTTTAGCTCCATCTTCCACGTATTCATACTTGTGGCCGGGTTTAAGTGCATCTAAACGATTGCCACTTATTTGCCCATAACTCTTAAATGATTGTGCATCAAAATAAACACTTTTATCTTCACCAACGTATGCAGCGTTCTTTTTAATCAGAGCAGTAATCATCTCCTGCATCAGCTCAATTGATTCACTCGCTCGGGGATATTTTTGGGCAGGATTGATATTTAAATTTTTGAGATCGTGATGAAAGCGTTCTTCATACTTGCGGGCGATATCGAATGGATCTATTTTCTCTTTTTTAGATTGCTCAAGCATCTTGTCTTCTTGAAAATCGTCTGACATATGCCCAACATCTGTAACGTTTTGAATCATTTCAACGCTCAATCCACTTAATGCAATTGTGCGTGCTATCAAGTCACTTAATAAAAAAGTTCGTAAATTTCCTACGTGTGCATCTCGATAGACCGTTGGGCCGCAGCAATACATGCTGACCACTCCATTGCGCGAAGAAATCTCCTTCGGCTTTCGAGAGATGGTGTCATAAATGGATAGTGCCATCAGCAGCACTCTTCTGCAATGACGGACAAAGATTTTTGGTATGAGCGAAAAACGTATTCATGGTGAAAACTAAAGCCCAAGGAAGCATACAAATTAATGGCCGTTTCATTTTTTGAATCAACTTGTAGAACGGATTTTTTTACACCCTCTTTAGTCGAAGCATTGAGAAGTGTGGTGACAATTAATTTGCCTATACCTTGACCTCGATACACAGGATCAACAAATACGCGAGAGAGCGCGCTCCACCCTTGTGAGTGCGCCGTTCGGCCAACTGCAATCAACTTGTTGTCGTCAAATATTGATGCATAAATCGCTGGATATCCGCGCATTAAATCAGCAACACCGTGATCACCTTGGAGTGCCAACCATGTGTCATCAAATTGATCCGACGTAGTAATTTTGAATTGCGAAGAGATTGGTTCTGCGTACTGAATATCGGCAACCATGACATGAGCACGAACTTTTTCAATCCAGCCCTGGTCAGAGAGTTTTGAATCAAGATCTTGATACGTTGGAAGTGGAATTGAAAAAGTTGGGGTAAGTCCCTCTTTTTTATAATGCGCGATAACGAATAAGATCGATTCATCAATTTCCTTGAGAGGCTCTCCATAAGGAGCCTTCCCACTTGGCAATACGGAGTTTGCCCTCATCGTAAATTTTCCAGAAGTTCGTAATAACCACTTTCCAAAATATTCTTGTTTAGCAGGTGGCCACGTAGTTGTTAATGCTTGTTCGAGTTCTTGAATACGCAATGACAGTGGAGCACCATGGCCAGCTAAATGAATTTTTTCTTCAATAACTTTATAGACAGCTATTTTTTCTACATCAAATTCGATGAGTTCACCATGACGATTACGAAGTGAGTTCTCGGACTCCAAATACCCAACAAGGTCGCGAAAGCCACCTTCGGGATCATGAAAACGAATACTGACTCGTGTGCCAATCGGAGCCTTCATATTTGAGCCTTCATAGGTGTAACGATAATCGCCCACGCCAAAGTCGCGAGTTACAGGGGCTTGACATTACAATCGCGCTATAGAAATGGCTATAAGGCCACATGTAAGAGATTTAGGGAGGCTGTGCTCGTGACCTATGTGATTGCCCAACCATGTATCGATGTCAAGGACAAGTCCTGCATCGAAGAGTGTCCAGTGGACTGCATTTATGAAGGCAATCGCATGTTGTACATCCAGCCAGATGAGTGTGTGGATTGCGGTGCGTGCGAACCGGTCTGTCCAGTTGAAGCAATTTATTATGAAGATGATGTTCCGGGGCCATGGAAAGACTTCCAAAAGGTTAATAGCGAGTTCTTCGTCGAACTCGGTTCACCTGGAGGCGCAGCAAAAGTCGGCCCAACAAATAAAGATCACGCCGACGTGATTTCTGCTCCAGCAAAGAGCGAGTAAAGGCGCGTGCACTGAAACTTCCTGATTTTCCGTGGGATGCGTTGGCACCCTTTGGAGATTTAGCGCGTAAACACCAAGCAGGAATTATTGATTTGTCGCAAGGCACACCTGTTGATCCAACTCCTGAAATTATTCAACAATCTTTAATCGAGCATTCAAATTCTCCGAGCTATCCTCTTACGACAGGTACTCCACAGTTACGAGAAGCAATTAAGAAGTGGGCTATCAATCGACTCGGTGCAACCGGTGAGTTTGATGTTCTTCCATTAATTGGTTCTAAAGAGTTTGTTGCGTGGTTGCCAACAATCATGCAATCAAAAAAAGTGCTTTTCCCTAAGGTTGCCTATCCCACATATAACGTCGGTGCCATTCTTGCCGGCGCAGAACCAATTGCAGTCGATTTGGATGCAAGCACATGGCCTGCATCAGATTTAGCATGGATTAATACACCGTCTAATCCAACAGGGCGAGTACATACCGATGCTGAACTTGAATCGGCAATTGAATATTCTGGAAAGAACAACACGCCAGTGGTGTCCGATGAGTGTTATTTAGAGTTTGGGGATTCCGTAAAACCAACTTCAATCCTGAGTTATACGCATGGCAACAACGCAAATATCTTGGCTGTTCACTCACTCTCTAAGCGCTCATCCATGGCTGGCTACCGCGGAGCTTTTGTTATCGGGGATCCGTTATTGATCAAGAAGATTCTTGAAATTAGAAAACATGCAGGCATGATGGTGCCTCTTCCTATTCAGCACGCAATGATTGCCGCCCTCAGCGATGACACTCATGTAAGTGAGCAGCGCGCTCGCTATAACGCACGTCGTAAATCTTTAGCACCGGCCCTTGAATCAATTGGATTTAGAATTGATTATTCCGAAGCGGGGCTTTATATCTGGTGCACTCGCGGCGAAGATGCTTGGAAATCAGTCGAAGCTCTTGCTCAATTGGGAATTTTAGTAACACCCGGAGTCTTTTACGGTGAAGATGGATCACAACATATTCGTATCGCAATGACAGCAACTGATGCTGCAATTGCAGATGCTGCGGCGCGTATTACATCTTCGAAAGCAAAGTAAATGGCAGTTGGAATTCTCCTCGTTGGCGGCATGGGCACGCGCCTTATGCCATTAACTCGCGATACGCCAAAGCCGATGCTTCCAATTGCAGGATTGCCAGTTACAGAACACCAATTGATCACAGCAAAGCGTGCGGGTATAACCACAATAGTGTTGGCGACTTCTTATTTATCAGAGATTTTTACACCCTATTTTGGCGATGGATCGAAGTGGGGAATGGATGTGCGCTATGCAGTGGAAGAAACTCCGCTCGGTACGGGTGGCGCCATTAAGAATGCTGCTACAGAGTTGAATTTGCCTGCTGGATCTGATGAACCGATTGTGATTTTCAACGGCGACGTGTTGAGTTCACATAACTTAGAAAAGCAGATTCAAGAACATATTGCCCATATGGCAGATGTAACACTGCACATTACTCATGTCAGCGATGCACGTGCGTATGGCTGCGTTCCCGTAGATGAAAATGGACGAGTGACTGCGTTCCTAGAAAAAATGGATAATCCAATTACCAACACTATTAATGCTGGGTCTTATGTATTTCATCCTTCGGTAATTGACACAATCGCAGCCAATAGTGTGGTCAGTGTCGAACGAGATGTATTTCCAGCGTTAGTTGCTGCGGGTAAGAAAGTTTATGGATACGTTGATGATTCATATTGGTTAGATATCGGCACCCCGCGCGCATTACTTGAAGGATCGCGACATTTTGTTGGCGGTGACTTTAAGGTTTCTACATCGGCTGAAATCGCAGATTCTGCACAACTGTTAAATGGAACGAGTGTGGGAGATGGATGCATAATTCACGAAAACGTAGTTATTGGCGGCAGCATCATTTCGGCCGGAGCCGATATTGGGCAAGGATCTGAGGTAGAAAATAGCTTCATTGCGCCCGGGTCACATATCCCTGCGCATTCGAAAATTATTGGAAATTATTATTCAAATGAGTTGATTTCACCTTTAAATCTTTAAAAATCCTCACTTTCACGCTCAATGTGCCCAGCCTTGGACTTGACTTAAAGGGATTACAAGCGTGTAATTCACTCTTAGTAGGCCACATCCACAAGGGATGAAGCCATGAATTACAAGGAGAATCGGACAATGCCGATCCGCCCACAAGATTCACAGAAGCAGGCACCTACTTCCTCTAATACTTCCTCTAATACTTCCTCTCATCCAAATCTTGGCTCAGGTCCCATTATTCAACTCGTCTCCGGTGAGAGCGTTGAGTTGTCGTGGCAAGAACGCGCACTTTGTGCGCAAACAGATCCAGAAGCATTCTTTCCTGAAAAAGGTGGATCAACTCGTGAAGCAAAGCGAGTCTGTCTCTCATGCGATGTGCGTTCGCAATGTTTGGAATACGCACTTGCTCATGATGAACGATTCGGAATTTGGGGCGGACTTTCAGAACGCGAACGCCGCCGTCTGAAGCGCCGTCCTGCTTAATCGCGGCCGCGCGATCTCGAGCGAAAACAGGTTCACGCAATGGCTGTAAAAGCCGCAGAAGATTTGAATCACGTCACTGCAATTCTTGTTGTGCATGATGGTGCTAAGTGGTTGCCTGAAGTTGTCGCATCGCTGACATCACAAAAACGACAAGTAGATCAGATGCTCGCTGTAGATACTGGATCAATTGATTCATCTGTTGCGCTTGTAAAGGGCGCAAAAATTCCAGTGCTTTCTCTCGATCGCGAATCTGGTTTTGGTGATGCAATCTGGGCGGCAATTCAAACTTTGCCAACACCAACTTCACCTGCACATGAATGGCTTTGGATTTTGCATGATGACTGTGCAATGCATCCAGATGCACTCGATAAATTACTAGAAGCCCTCGCTGAAAAACCACAAGCAGTGATGGCTGGACCAAAATTATTGGGTTGGCGTGACAAATCCCATTTACTTGAAATTGGTGTAAGTATTGCCTCAGATGGTGCACGATGGACTGGACTAGAACCACATGAATATGACCAGGGCCAACATGACGGTGTGCACGACGTCCTTGCAGTAAGCACTGCCGGTGCTCTAGTTCGCCGAGATGCATTTGTGGAACTCGGTGGATTCGATCCCAACCTCTCACTCTTTAGAGATGATGTTGATTTTGGTTGGCGCGCAAGAGTTGCTGGACACTCTGTAATTGCTGTCAGTGATGCAAAGGGTTTTCATGCCCAAGCCGCGGCATCTGAGCGGCGCTCCGCCGATGTCAAGGAAGCGTTTTTGCATAGACCACTGCTTCTTGATCGACGAAACGCAGCTTATGTCTTGCTCGCAAACTCATCGTGGTGGATGTTGCCTTGGGTTGTTTTGCAAATACTTGGATCAGCAGTTGCACGCGCAGTTGGATACTTACTCGCCAAACTTCCTGGATATGCAAGCGATGAACTTTTAGCGCTCGCAACTCTGATAATTCATCCTCGAGAAATTGCAAGTGCACGAAAATTTAGAAAATCCCATAGATTGCTATCAGCGCGCGCAGTAAAAGAATTTATTCCACACCGTAGACATCAATTAAGAGCAGCAATTGAGAGACTTATTGATGCGATTCGAAGCACTGTGTTGCCGACTGTTTCTGAATCGAGCACAGTACTTGAGCCACTCAATGAAGATGAAGATTTATTGACACCTGCCACAACGGGTCGATGGTGGACAATATTTAAACAACCAAAAGCTCTGACGGGTTTAGGGATGTTGATTTTGATTGCAATTTGGTCGCGACAGAGATACGGATCTCTCGTTGGCGGCGCACTCGTTCAAACGCCGGAAGGTGCCAGAGATTTATGGCAAATGTATTTTGACTCATGGCATCAAATTGGAATGGGAACCGATCAAGGTGCTCCACCATGGATTGCCGTGGTGGCACTGGGTTCAACTATTTTGCTTGGCAAAGCAAATCTATTCACCACGCTACTTTTCTTTTTTGCTCCACTCATTTTCATGCTGGCAAGTTATAGACTTTTCTCGAGAATCACTTCGCACAATTGGTTGCGAGTTATGGCTAGTTTCCTTTACGCAATTTCTCCTGTTGCGGTTGCAAGTATCAATTCAGGACGAATCGGAACCATCGTCACATTGATTCTTTTGCCATACATCGCAATACTCATTCGAGACTGGCTCACCATTGAAATTACATCCTGGCGTAAAATCTTTCTACTTTCGCTGCTATTAACTCTTGCTTATGTTTTTTCAATGCAAGTTTTTATCTTTCTTCTCATCGTTACCGTAATCATTTCAATTATTGATTTTCTAAAATACGGAAATATTAGTTTTTTTCATCAACGTTTGGCTCGGCGTGCAACCTTGGTTATAGCTCCTTTAGTTGCGAGCATTCCGTGGTCATTTACAGTTCTGTTTGAACCAAAGAATTTATTTCTTGAACCAGGTTTAACCATTGCAGGTGGAGGTCCCAACTTCGCGCTCCTTTCAAATCCTGGTGGATCCGGCGCTCTTCCTTGGTGGTCACTTAGCCCAGTTTCGCTAGTTCTTCTTGTTGCGCTTTTTTCTAATACCAAAGCAAGGTTGATCTCTTATTTCGGAAGCGGCGCACTTGGTGTTGCCGTAGTAATCGGTTCGCTCTCTTTTTCTGGTCATGGCAATTCCTCACCTGTTCGAACGTGGACCGGTTCTTTTATTGCAATCGCCACAATATGTTCAATAGCCTCTGGAATTTTAATTTTAGATCGACTAAGAGAAGTACTCGTTGTAACAAATTTTCACTTCCGCCATATTCTTGCTGGATTACTTGTAGTCATAACGGCTTTATATTCTCTCTCGACAATTTCATGGCTTGTGACAGCAGGTGCAAACTCCCCGACTCGGACTACGGATACAAAGGTTTTACCGGCATTTCTTGGAATAGATGATGGAATAAAGACAATTGTTCTTCGGCAAGTAAAGAGTAATAACGATAACTCCTTGCAATATTTCATTGCTCGGGGACACGATGTTGTTCTGGGCGAACCAGACATTGCCCCCAAAGAATCGAGAGAAGTCACAAATGCAATTAAAGATATTGCAGATGGCAGTGGAATCTCTGCCTCTCGCGTTCTTGGTCGATATGGAATTCAGTATGTATTTGCTAAGAGTCCAACAAATAAGGAAGTAGTTCGTACCATTGACGGACTTGGCGGGTTCGTAAGATCTTCTGCAACAAGTGCTGGAATCGTATGGAAAGTTAATAATGCATATAGTCGAATTAATTTTATTGATTCAAATGGCAAAGTTACCGAGATTCCAAGCACAAGTGTTGGCACTAGAACTCAGATTAATTCAACAGGAACAATCCTAATAACAGATACATATAGTAATTCTTGGAAAATTTTCCAAAATGGAACCACGTTAGAGCGCACGAAAGACGCGAATGGACTCCCACAATTTGCAGTAGTTCAGCCTGGTGAAATTTCTCTTCTCCACGATGGTACGACTCGTCGTGGAATGCTTTCGCTCCAATTTATTTTCCTAGTTACGTTAATCGTTCTCGCAGCACCAGCCGGACGTAAACGTCGTGAGTTGTCAGAAAGTGAGCTGACGTGAAAGTAAGAAGATACTTAGTTGTTGCCCTTACATTAGGAGCACTTGTTGTGGCGTCAAATTCATTAAGTGGATCGATTTCTCGAGATCAATTTTCTTTAAGTTATGCAGCAGTAGTGTGCCCAGCAACATCGAGTGGTTTGTCATCTCAAATTTCAATTGGTTCAAGTAGTACAAAAATTCATCGTGTTGGCTCGACTTCTGCGAAATTTGTTAACTCCCGAGCGATGCGAATACCAGTACCTCGTGATCCAGTTCTCGTTGACGCAAAGGGAATCACACCAATTGTTTGGCAGAGTCGTGCAGGTTCATGGGCTGGCGGAACAATTTGTTCCGACCCTGTTGCAAGTCAGTGGTTTGTTGGCGGTTCCGCGGACATCACCTCGCGTGGAAAATTAATACTTGTAAATAGCGGCTTAAGCGAATCAGTAGCTGATGTTTATATTTGGAGTGGCACCACGCCTACAACTTCTAAAGTTTTCAGTATTAAAGCGAATTCGTTTCAATCTGTTGGCTTGGATTCACTAGCGCCTGGCGAATCTTCGATTGTGATTCGAGTTGTTTCGAGATCTGGGCGTTTGAATGCATTTGTTGTAGATGAAAGAGGAAAAGGACTTCGCACGCTAGGCGGAGATTTAGTCAGCCCGGGCATTGCACCGGCTAAACAAATTTTTATTCCAGCAATTCCGCTTCAGCAAAAAATCAAGAATGCACCAGCGCAACAACTTCGACTATTGGCACCAGGGGATGCTGATGCAAATGTCAGTGTTGAGATAATTTCAGGTGATGGTCGATTCACACCAGTTGGTTTTGATGCAATTACTTTAAAGAAAGGCCAAGTGATGAACTTTTCACTATCGCCTTCGGTTAAGTCATCTGTGTACGGCGTACGAATTAACTCAGATGAGCCAATTGTCGCAGGAGTCTTTGCAAATGTTGGAAGAGATTTCCTCTGGAGTTCTTCGGTTCCGGTGCTAACTCCATTTACGATTGCGATGACCGGGATGTCACCGTTACTGGTCTTCGTGGGCGACAGCATCAATGTTGAAATTGAATTAGGCATTGCGGGCGGAAAGAAGGTGAGCAAAACAATTCGGGGAAGCGATATCGCTTTTTGGCGAGTTCCTGGAAATGCTCGGAATCTAACCTTTCTTCGAGTCAGTGCTAATACCTATGCATCCGCCCTTCAAAATTCGGTCAATGGCTTTGGATCGATTCCACTAGTTGCTGGAAGCGTCCTGACAAAATCAGCTATTCCATCTGCAAACATTCGCGTTTTGAATCCTTGATAATCCCAAGTTTTTAGTGGGCACCCCACTAATCTTGTGTACATGAGTTCGCATTCACGTTATGGCCGCGCATGTTCGCGCAGCAGTTGTCGACTCACCGCAAATATGACGTTGACGTACAACTATGCAGATTCGACCGCTGTACTTGGTCCACTTGCAACTTTTTCTGAACCCCATGCATACGATTTATGTGAAAAACATGGAGAACGTCTTACTGTGCCTAACGGGTGGAATGTAATTAGAGCTTCAATAAATCCACATGATAACGGTCCGACGCAAGATGATTTAATGGCGATTGCTGATGCAGTTCGCGAAGCAGGCGCTAAGGAAATAAGTAGCGAAACTCCACTAAACAGTGCGAGTGCTGCAACTTCTCTTGGTCGCCGAGGACACTTGCGGGCCGTTCCGTCCTAGACTCTGCCTTATGGGTTCGAGTGAAGTTCCAAATATTTTTAAAGCGTATGACATACGCGGATTAGTTGGATCTGAGTTAACACCTGATTTTACTTTTGCAACTGGTGCTGCATTTGCACGATTCATAATGCAAGAACGTGAACCAGGAACAATTGTTATTGGCCAAGATATGCGTCCATCTTCACCACAATTAGCAGATGCATTCTCCGCGGGTGTGACTTCCCTTGGTTTAGATGTAATTCGTATGGGTCTGGCATCGACCGATATGTTGTATTTTGCGGCAGGAAAATTAAATATGCCAGGTGCAATGTTCACTGCCAGCCATAACCCGGCGCAATACAACGGAATCAAATTGTGCCTCAGCGGTGCCAGGCCAATTGGCAGAGAATCAGGCTTGCAAACTATTGAAAACTTTGTTCGAACAGGATCACCTATTTCCCTTGGAAATGTTGGAAAGGAGAGCCAACGCAATTTGCTCTCAGATTACGTTAAACATTTACACACGCTTGTAGATGTATCGGGAATTAGAAAACTAAAGATTGTTATAGATGCAGGAAATGGAATGGCTGGGTACACGGCTCCTGCAATATTTGAAGGCCTCAACATTGATGTAATTCCCATGTATTTTGAACTTGATGGTTCCTTTCCAAATCATGAAGCAAATCCCATAGATCCTAAGAATTTGAAAGATTTGCAAAAGGCAGTTAAAAAACATGGCGCCGACATCGGTTTGGCATTCGATGGCGATGCCGATCGCTGCTTCTTGGTTGATGAAAATGGGAAAACGGTAAATCCATCAGATCTCACAGCCCTTATTGCAGATCGTGAGTTAAAAAAACATCCAGGATCTGCAATTATCTATAACCTAATTTCTTCTCGCTCGGTACCAGAAGTAATCGAAGAAAATGGTGGCGTTGCCCTTCGATCTCGTGTCGGACATTCATATATAAAGGCATTGATGGCACAAAGTGGTGCAATTTTTGGTGGAGAACATTCAGGGCATTTTTATTTTAAAGATTTTTGGAGAGCAGACTCGGGCGCATTGGCAGCACTGCATGCAATTGCTGCGCTCGGAAGCTCAAAGGTTTCATTGTCCAAATTGCTAAAGCCTTATCAAAGGTATTTTTCTAGCGGTGAAATAAATTCGAAAGTTAAAGACGCGCAACACGCAATGGGCGTTGTTGAGCAAAAGTACGCACAACTCGAGTCAGTAACAATTGATGAGCTAGATGGCTTGACCGTACAAGGTGATACGTGGTGGTTTAATCTGCGCCCCTCAAATACTGAGCCGCTGCTTCGCCTTAAT
>CAFAAY010000015.1_pt1 | contig 16067 bp, 15 predicted proteins | sample 7267711 | NCBI WGS metagenome assembly CAFAAY01 (sample SAMEA6813998, study PRJEB35770) | uncultured Candidatus Planktophila sp. | biome: Freshwater; feature: Freshwater reservoir; material: water | place: Czech Republic | collected 2017-08-18 | depth 30m m | reverse complement strand
GGCGTAGAGAATCCAGCTCAGAATCGGGTGAGTGAAGAGTGCGAACAATTTATTTGTTGGATGCCAGGTTGAAGGCGTTGCAAGAACAAAGAGTGGACCTGTGATCATCATGAGCGTGATGTGTTGAATCATGTGAGCGGTGAACGATGTTTGAACGCGGCTACCAAAAGGAGGCGCAATTACGGCAACTGAAATGAGTGCTGGCACTATAAAGAAGTACGTTCTAAAGAATGAACCGCCTAAAGCCTTGCTAGTTCGTTGCATGTGCGTAACCTAACTACGAAGTTGTTCACATTACTAGGGCTACGACGCTTTGCAATGACAAACGAGAGGTATTTATGAATAAGCGATTACTCGCGGCTTTTGGAACTGTGATTTTGGGAGCTGGGTTAATCGCTGGCATTGGAACATATGTTGCATCTGCAAAGAATGATTCTCAAATATTGCAAGCGACACCAGCGGGAACTTTAGATACACCGCAAGGAAACTTGCCACATTACACATTAGATCTTTCTTCTTATCCGGACAGCATGTTTGCCGAAGGCGATAAAGCACACCCAGATTGGGTTGCGTACGGTCCAATTACTAACTTTGAAGTTCCAGCACACTCAGCAATAACAATCACCGTTAAAAACTATGACGGCGGCGAAAGTTTAAATAATGATTTCTTCGGTCGCGTTCGCGGAACTCTTGGCGGCACAGCGATATTAAATGGCGAGACTATTACGAACGTGGCACCAGATCACGTGGGCCACACATTCACAATCCACGGAATGGCAGATGCGCAGAATCAAATATTTGTCAGCGTTCCGATGATGGCTGTTCCTGAAGATGAAATGCCTGAAGAGGGATATACATCTTCACCAATGGTTACAACATTTACTTTTATCACCGGCGATGCTGGTGAGTACATCTGGAATTGTGAATATCCATGTGGCGACGGAACAATCGCCAAGTTTGGAAATGCAATGTCCACGATGGGATTTATGTCCGGTCACTTCCACGTTGTGAATGCGTAAGGGGAAAATGATGAGCAATCAACTTATGCACCGGAGCAAGTGGTGGAGCAAGAAGGATGTACAACTCACAGCTGTCCTTACGGTAATTATTTCTGTCATTGTTGGATTTGTTGGAGCTTGGTTTCATACCTACTTTATGCCAGCCCCAGCATCAGAGACGATGTCTGAAGTTATTAAATTAATTCAAGTATTTACTTGGGCGGCGTCTCCAGTTGTTGGACTCGTTGGCGCGATGGCAGTTGTGACTCTCCTGACGAAGGGTCATTACGGCGATAATCCACCACCGGATGCTGACCACGCTGTACGCAACTCCCCTCGCATTGGTGCGCTGTGGATTGTTGTTTCATCCATCTTGTGTTTGTTTGCCGTAATTACGGGTCTAGTTGTCCTACAAGAAGATTCAAAAGCCATTCTTGAAGACCAGACAATTGAAGTGAATGTCACTGGCCAGCAATGGGTCTGGAACTTTGATTACGAAAATGGCGCACGCAGCAATGTTTTGTATTTACCAATTGATAAACCAGCTATTTTTAATATCACTAGCGTTGATGTAAAGCACTCTTTCTGGATTGTTCAGATGGGCATCAAGATGGATGCAAATCCTGGCTACACAACTCAGGTTGCAGTAACTCCAAACAAGATTGGTATTTTTGATATTAGATGCGCAGAACTCTGCGGTCTATTACATGCATACATGCAGAACAAGGTGCACGTTGTTTCGCAAGGCGAATATGACCAATGGCTTAAAGATCAGGCCGCGTTCGAAGGAGCAGGCGCATGACTACAACCCTGAATCACTCAGAGACAACAAGTAAAAAAGCTCTGATCGAACGACTTAACTTTTTTACAGCACTTGCACTCGGCGCAATCAGCGCAATCGTTGTATGGCGACTCACTCTGCAATTCTTACCGGCGGACGCAGAAACTTCTAAGTTCTTCAATCGCGAAGACAAAATCACGTTGCTTTCTATGATTGCGTGGTTTATTGGATTCATGACAGGTATCGGCGCGATGATTGCACCGTTTAGATGGTTACTTGGAAAAGATTTAAACCATAAAGAGAATATGTATTACGCCGGTAAAGACATGGGCGTGATGCGTTACTTCAAATTTACAACTGATCACAAAGTTGTGGGAATTCAGTACCTCATTGGAACCATGGTTATCTTCGGTATCGGTGGAATTCTTGCAATGTTAATCCGTGCCAACTTAGGCACCCCAGAAGGTGGCTGGTTACATCCTCAGGCGTATAACGCAATTGTTGGTACTCACGGAATTTTGATGATTGTCGGAACAATCATCATGGTTACTGGACCATTTGGTAACTTCATTATGCCGATCATGATCGGCGCGAGAGATATGGCATTTCCTCGTCTGAATGCGCTTTCGTTCTGGCTCATTGTTGCCGCTGCTGTTCCATTGCTATGGGGCTTATTTATTGGCGGCATTTCAACAGGATGGTCTGCATATAACCCACTTGCATCTCAAGCACCGCTTGGAATGAATGGGTACATCATGTACATCTGTATTTTTGCACTCTCAACAATGGTTGCAGGTGCAAACATCACAACCACAGTTGTAAAGATGCGCGCTAAGGGCATGACATGGAATCGCACACCAATCTTTATTTATGGTGTTGTGGCATCCGTTGCATTAGCTCTTCCAGCATTTCCTGTCTTCTTCTTATCTCAGGTTATGTCAGCGATGGATCGCGCACTCGGAACTTCTTTCTACAACTCAGCAAATGGCGGCAGCGGTTGGTTGTATGAAAACTTGTTCTGGTTGATGGGTCACCCAGAGGTCTACGTAATTCTTATCCCAGCAGTTGCAGCTCTTATGGAAATTGCACCAGTCTTTACTCGTCGCCCACTCTTCAGCTTTAACTTAGCTGTCATGGGTATCGCAGGAATTTCTGGTTTATCTGTTCTTGTCTGGGCGCACCATATGTACATCAGTGGTTGGGCACCATTGCTTAACGCACCGTTTATGTTAACGACAGAGTTAATTTCGATTCCCACCGGTCTTCTCTTCTTAGTTCTTATCGGAACTCTATGGCGTGGACGTTTGTGGATGACAATGCCACTGCTATCTGTCTTTGCACTCTTGTGGAACTTCATGATCGGTGGAATCACCGGAATTTATCTATCAGATGTTCCTGCTGATGCGTTCTTACACGGTTCTATGTATGTAACTGCGCACTTCCATTACACATTGATGGGCGCTGGTTTAACGGGAGCACTAGCTGCACTTGTTTATTGGTTCCCAAAGATGACAGGTCGCATGTTTGATAAAACTCTGTCCTGGGTTTCATTCTGGATGGTCCAAATCGGCTTCAATGTTGCCTTTATCGGAATGTTTGCAGTGGGTCTACAAGGTCAACCACGACGTGTTGAGGCCTACGCTGCACTATTTAATAACGGAAACCTCATTACAACAATTGGTGCATTTGTCATCATGGCTGGAATGTTGGTCTTGTTACACGGCGTTATCTCTTCATGGCGTAACGGAAAAATTGCACCAATGAATCCATGGCAAGCAAAGACACTCGAGTGGACAGTTTCTAATCCAGTTCCACTAGAAAACTTTGATGTGCTACCAACTGTTACATCAGATGCTTACGGTTATGGAAAGGCACAATCATGAGTACTGAAACACACGCACACCACGAACATCCAGATGTAGTTGGAAGTCGTAACCGTCTCGGAGTAATTCTGATTCTGGTTGCAGATATCGCCTTTGCACTCAGCATTCTCTTCGTGTATTTCTATTTACGCCAACAAAATGTGAATAGCATGTGGTTACCAAAAGCATCAGAAGAAGCGCCAGCAGTGCTGCCAATCTCTTCTCGCGGATCGTGGATTTTGACAGCTATTGCTGCCTTTGGTTTGCTCTGTCATTACTATGCACTCAAAGGTGTGCGTGCAGGCAATCAGACACAATTAAAACTTGGTGGACTAGTTGCACTTGTTGCATCAGCAGTTGCAATGGTTCTGCAATTTAATCAAATTGCTAATGCACCGTTCACCTTTAGTTCCGGTGCGTATGCATCGTGCTATTACCTGATTGCGATTCTTAACTTTGTGCACTTGGTACTGACAGTGTTCTTTGCACTTGGTAACTGGAATCGCTCACGTCTTGGTTTGTACAAGAGTGATCACTGGCACGTTGATATCGTCAATGTCTGGTGGGTTTGGATGACTGTGTCATCATTGCTCGGTGCGTTCGCCCTCTCATTCAGCTAACTCCTGGATAGCCCAATACATAGCGCTGGGCATTACCTGGGGCTGTTCATTTATCTTCATCAAGCTAGGCCTTGAGTTCTTAACACCTGTTGGTGTTGCATTTGGTGGTGTTGCACTCGGTGCTTTGACACTGGTGACATATGCACGAATTAGAAAAATTGCCTTGCCCCGAGAAGTTAAAACATGGGCGCATTTAACTTTTCCAGCAATGACGCTCAATGTTATTCCGGGATATTTATTTCCAGTTGCAGAACAATCTGTTACGTCGATTCTGGCAGGAATCATTAATGCGGTAACGCCTTTAATGACGTTGCTTGCAATGATGTTGGTATTTAGATCTGAAAAGATTACAAAAGCTCAGGTGAGTGGATTGCTCTTAGGTTTTATCGGCGTACTAACGCTCCTAGGTGCGTGGCGAGGTTTAGGCGATAACCCTATTTATGCCGTATTGGCACTTTTGTTATCTGTTGCATGTTACGGAATTTCATTTCCTTACTCACGCAAATTCATTTTGCCAATTGGATTAAAGCCAGAAGCTGCAGCTGCAACGCAATTAGTAATCGCTGCCTTTATTTTGTTGCCATTTTATTTAATCGATGGAGTAGCACAAGATAAATACCGTCCCGGCCCAGTCTTTGCGATGTTGGCTCTCGGTATTTTTGGTCGCGGCTTTGCGTATATCTGGAATTTTCAAATTATGGCCGCTGCAGGAAGTGCGATTGCAAGTTCGGTTACTTATGTGACACCGATGGTTGCCGTGATTGTCGGCGTAATCTTTTTGGGCGAAGGTGTTTCTTGGTATGAACCAGTCGGTGGTGCAATTGTTTTATTAGGTGCCGCTATTGCTCAGGGGCGAATAAAACTTAGTCGATCTTAAATCCGTCGCGGATTGGTCCTAATTCGATTCCGGCTGCAGCGTGATCTGTGTTTTCTCCACGAGCAAGTTGAGCTGCATGTGCTTTGTTATGCCAGCGCTCTTCAATTTTTCCATAGCGCCAGAGCAATAATGCGACAGACCAAACAACTACGAAAGCGCCCACAATGAAGTACCCAGCACTGTTTAAATCGAAGGCGAGGGCGTAATCCCAAAAGCCACCAGTGAGGTTTAATTGTCTGGCAAATACTTGGCAGATTTCTAATCCACCAACAAAGAGTGCGACTGCCACAGAAAGTCCTGTGATTATGATGTTGTAATAAACCTTTCGCACTGGCTTTGAAAATGCCCAACCATATGCGAAGTTCATAAATGAACCATCAATTGTGTCGAGCAGTGACATGCCGCCAGCAAAAAATAGTGGAAGTGAAATAATCGCCCACCATGGAAGTCCGGCAACAACGGATGAACCAGCCAGAACTAATAAACCGATTTCAGTTGCTGTATCAAAGCCGAGACCAAAGAGAATACCGAGCGGATACATCTTCCATGACTTATCGATTCGACGAGCAATGGGACCAAAGAAGCGCATGAGCAAACCACGAGAGTTGAGATGTTTTTCTAACTCTTCATCACTATATGTGCCTTTGCGCATCTGGATAAAGACGCCGACGATAGATACCAAGATGACCAAGTTAAGAATTGCAATAAGCATCAAGAAAGTACCAGAGACAGATGTGCCAATTAAACCTGTGTAGTGATGAAGAGTTGAATCTTCATCTTTTAATTGACCACCTAGAGCTTTAATTCCAAAGTTAAGTAGAAGCGCTAAAGCGAAAACTACTGATGAGTGGCCTAGTGAGAAGAAGAATCCAACTGCAAGTGGACGTTGACCTTCTGACATTAATTTACGAGTCGTGTTATCAATTGCACTGATGTGATCCGCGTCGAATGCATGACGCATTCCAAGAACGTATGCGAGGGCTGCTGTACCCCAACCAAATAGAGATCCATCGCTTAATTCGTAACGACCACTTGTTGCTTTCAACATTAATAATCCGCCTGCAATGTGCAGGAATGCGATGAAGCCAAACATTGCACCCATTCGACGCCACTCAGCTTTTGTCAGACGATCGCGGAACGCGGACTTCTGGGTTTGGGCGATGACCTGGTTCATGACTACTTTCGACTGGATTGGCTAGATGCAAATCATTTGCAAGTAGCAAGGGTAAATCACGCTCAGCAGGCTGTCCATTTGAAATGAGCCATAAACTGGAGGGCATGAAGCGTGCACTGGTTGTCGTGATGGCTCTGGTGGCTTCTGTGCTTACAGCAGTACCAGCACACGCGGCGCCGTGCGGCTGGGATGACAAAACTGGCTGGGTTGCACGTGAGAATGCAAAGCCAGGTGCAAAGCAGTGGGATCAAGGCGCACCAGTGCGAACAAGTGCGGATTTTTCACGTCGTGTGAAAGTTAAGAGAATCGAAGGATGGTTCGGCGCAACAAGTGCGCAGTGCGGACAGAACGTTGCATTGCACTTAGTCGGGACACAAAAAAATAGTGATACAACAATTTCCATTTATCGAATGGGTTATTACGACGGCGCTCGCGCACGTTTAGTAGCTGTAGAAAAAATTAGCGGCAGGTTATGGAAATTTGAACCGAATGAAAATACGCCGCCAGGTCAATATCTATTTCGTTTAGATGCATCACATCGTAAAACCTCCTTTGTTCCTTTGATTATTCGGAATGGCAAATCGAGGAGCGCCATAACTTTTATTTCATCAGTTCTTACATGGCAGGCATACAACCAGTGGGGTGGTGCCTCACTCTATAAAGGCCCAGATGCAAAACGCGAGAGTAAAGCTTTATCTGTCACGTTTAATCGGCCATACGACGGTGATGGTGCTGGGCAATTTAGATATATGGAGCTTCCTGCTCTGTCTTTAGCCGAACGAGCAGGTTACGAGATAAATTACATTACAGACATTGATCTTGATTCTGATCCGACAACATTGCGGAATACCAAATCCATTGTCGTTGGTGGTCATAGCGAATACTGGACGGCACGTATGCGTGGTGCGATAGATGCATCCGTTAATACCGGAATAAATCTGGTTTCACTGGGAGGAAACACTTCGTACAACAAAGTTACCTATGATCCAAAAACGCGAACCATGAGCGAAGTTATTATGTGGCGAGACCTAAGTATAAAAAAATCTGAATCCTTATTACTAGGTTCGCGGTTCTTTGCATCAGGAGTCAAGAGCGACTACATCGTAAGAAGTGCCGTTCAATGGCCATTTAACTCCTTGAAAAAAGGCCAGAAAATTGCTGGGGTGGTTGGTCGCGACGTAGGTGCGCCGGCAGTAGCCGGTAAAAGCGTGGGCGTTGAAGTTCTTGCCTCATCTGCGCCGGTGGGAGTGAAAAAGTTGGCAGCTATTGCAACGTATTACACACGCGAAAGTGGCGCGGGAATCTTAAATATCAATACGAGTGGTTGGGTATGCGCGATCGATAACAAGTGTCCAGGGGGGCATGTATTTGCAATGAAGACGCGTAAGCAAATTGCAGGTGTCACTGGTGCAATATTTGAAGGACTCACACGCGGGCCACTTGGAAAATGGCGGCCGGCAACAATTGATATTCCAGCGCAACTCTAAGAAATTGCGTATAGAGTCACGGTCATAACTCGCGGACAACGGGGAGGTCTGATGGGCGAAGATGAGAGCCAAGACGAGCTTGTAACTGAGGAAATGCTCTGGGACAGAATTCCAGAAGTAGATGGCGCGGAACGCGCAAGTACTTATTACGAACTTAGTGCCCGAATCTATGCCCGTGGACAATACGACGAAGCACTCGCACTCGCCGAAACCGCATGTGATATTTACGCAACACTTGGCGTTAATGCACCCTCTGAAGGTTTAGCACAAGCGTATTCAGCAATTGGTTACAACCTCAATCAATTAAAACGTATGGATGAAGCAGCAACTGCAATGAGTAAAGCTGTTGAAATTTTGCGTGAGAATAAATCTCCTATTGCACTAGAACTTGCTTGCACACTTGGCGAGTGGTGGTACTCATCAAAGAATTACGACAAAGTTATTTCAACAATGGAAGGGTGCGCACAAGAGCACCTAGTTGATGGAAATGAAATTGGCGCAGCAAATGATTTACATTTAATTGGTTGTGCTTATCGTGATCTCAAGCGCTATGACGAAGCGATTCGTTCTTTCCAGGAAGCACGTGCGCTATATAAGAGCAATAAAGAGGTAATTCACGTTGCTCGTTGCGATCAAAAGATTGCTTCTTGTTATGTAGAACTTGCAGATGGTGATGCTGCGCTTGAATCAGCACGCAAGGCGTTGGATGTATTTGAAACTGCTCATGATCACTTGCGTGAAACCTTTGCTCTATTTGAATATGGAAAAGCTCAGGTTTTGTTAGGCAAGCTAGAAGAAGGTTTAGATTCTTTGGATACTGTCCTTCAAACAGCTACGGAAGAAGATCCAAAGGACTTCGAATTTATTGTTGATATTGAATCTCGTATGGCAACTGTTATGCGCACACTCGGACGCGATAAAGAAGCCGACGAAATCGAACGCCGCTTAGCGTCTGTGCGCGATGCGATGATTGAAGATACGAACAACGAAGAAGAGCGCGCTTAAAACTTCATCGTGGCAGGTGCTGCAAAGCCCAGTGATACATCGCTATTGCGCCAGCCGCTGAAGCGTTCATTGAACGTGTAGATCCGTATTGGTTAATTTCGTAAATAACCGGGCATGCTGCAATAGCTTCTTCAGACATCCCGGCACCTTCTTGGCCAAATAAAAGCACGCATGTTTCTGGAAGATTCGCAGATTCAAGTTTTTTAGAGCCCGGAACGTTATCGATTCCGATTATCGGCACACTATTTTCGGTACACCATTTTTGGAAATCAGCAATTGTTGGGTGATGGATAACAGATAAGTATCTATCCGTAACCATTGCACCGCGTTTGTTCCAATCGCGTTTTCCAACAATGTGTACGGCTGTTACGTTAAAAGCATTTGCTGTTCGAACAATTGAGCCAATATTTAAATCGTGTTGCCAATTTTCAATTGCAATATGCAGCTTGTGACGCTTGGTATCTAGGTCAGCAACAATTGCTTCAACTTTCCAATACCGATAATGATCCAAAACATTTCTACGATCACCATTTTCAAGCAATTCGGAATCGAATTCATCCCCAGTGGGCCACGGTTTTTCATGAGGGCCAACACCTACGACTGGGAAAAATTCACCCGGTCCAATAGTGGCCGGTGGCATTGGTCTTTCCATGTATGCACTCTAAACTGAATCCATGAACCTCTCAATGATTAATACCATCGCATACATCCTTCATATGTTGGGAATCCTTGGAATATTAGTTTTATTGCTTGCACAAGGATCTAAAAAACCACGCAAATTCAATACTGGAATACTTCATAGTGCAGCTACAGCACTCGTGGCTGGATTGATCATGGTCGGCCTTCGTCATCCATTGAATGCAGATAATCCAACAGAGTGGCCACTTTTCAACAACTCAAAGATTGCAGTCAAACTTGGAATTGTTCTTATTATTTTGGTAATTGGTTATCGCCAAAATAAGAAATCAGTATTTACAACTAAGACGTGGGCTACCCTGCTCGGTCTTACAGTTGCAAATATTGTTATTGCCGTTACCTGGTAACTGCTAGTTAAAAATGATTAAGCGTCTTCGCCCACTGGGTATTTTGTTGGCCGTTGCGCTGGCAATTTCTTTCACCCCTGCGCAGGCGTTTGAGAAGCTAGCACCGACTTCTATTCCCAAAGTATTTCAAACACTCTCAAGTTCAAAGTTCTTAGCCGATCCATCAATGATCTTGGTGGATGCAAAGTCTGGCGAAGTTGTTTTTGAGAGAAATTCGACGCAAGCACGTAAACCGGCATCTGTTATGAAATTACTATCTGCGACATCGGTACTAACTTATTTAGATGCACAGAAAGTATTTAATACCAATATTTACAAAGGTGTGAATCCAGGCACAATAGTTATTCAAGGCGAATACGATCCGTGGATTTCCCTAATCCAATCGCAAGCTAAAAAAATGGGTCGCACATCTTTGCCACGATTGGGTTTTAACACAATTAATAAGTACAGAGAAATTACAGGCAAGAAAGCAAAAAGGCTAAAAATTTTATACACGGGATTATTTCCACAAGATTTAGCAAATCTTCAAGCATTTCTAAAAAAACGCGGAATTCGTACAACTGCTGAAAGAATTAAAGTTGATGATGCAATTGTGCAATCTGCCGAGCCACTCGTGCAGTCTGTATCGCCAACGCTAGAAACAATGGTCAAGTGGACCCTTACGTGGAGCGACAACGTTCTTGCAGAAAGACTCGCACGATTGGCTTCTGTTACATCAGGTGAAGCTTTTAATGATGAAGGAATAGCAAGTACTTTTCACACCGTACTGACAAACTTTGGAATTGATCCAGACAAGCTAGAAGTATCTGATGGCAGTGGTTTATCGAAACAAAATCGTGTAACGGCAAAAGCAATTGCTGAACTTTTGATAAAAATCAGAAATGATTCAAAATTCGCATCGATTTATGATGGGTTGCCTATTGGTGGAGTATCAGGCACATTGCAAAATCGATTCTTAACAACCGCGCCGCAAGCTGTTGGACTAGTCCATGCAAAGACGGGCACTCTTTCTGGGACAGTAAGTCTTGCTGGCTACGTCGACTCAGAAGACAGACAATATATTTTTGTGGCTATCGCAGATAAGATTCCGCGCAGATATAGCGCTTCCGAGCGAGCTCGAGATACGTTAGATCGAATTCTTGGAAAGATTGCAGCGCCGATTTTTCCAGAGTTAATTCCAGTTACGACTACGTAGAGAGTTGATTTTTGTGTCAGCACATCCGCTAGATCCGCTTTCTGCCGCAGAGCAAGAGTCCCTTGTTAAATTTGCACGCACTGCTTGGAAATTAGATCATCGTCATTTAATTGCGATGTTGCAGTTACATGAACCAACTAAAGAGTTTTTAAGTAATTGGAAATCCGGCGATGCATTTGTGCGTAATGGGCGCATCACAATCTGGGATCAAGAGAAGGCGATTGTTTCCGAAGGTGTTATCTCAACAAATGGTGAAGTAAAGAGTTACACAGAAATTCCTGGAGCTAAGGCGCCTGTTCTTGCAATCGAATCTGATCGTGCAATTGAGGTGGCTCGTAGCGATCAACGAGTCATAGATGCACTAAAAAAACGTGGGATTAATTCTCCTGATGACGTGCACATGGAAACCTGGCCAATTGGTGCCAAGATTCCTGATTACATCGATGATGGTCGTCGCGTTATCTGGACTCCTATGTGGCACAAGCGCGATAAAGATGGAAACTTTTATGCACATCCAATTAATGGTCTGCATGCAATTGTTGATATCGATAAGTTCGAAGTTGTTGGAATTGAAGATGATGAACAAACACCGATTCCACAAACTCCAGGTCCGTACCGCGAATCACAGCAAGAATCCCTTGTTCACTTAAAAGAGCTTTCAATCCACCAACCAGAGGGTCCTTCATTTAACGTCAATGGATGGCGAATTGATTGGGAACGCTGGAACTTCAGAGTTGGATTTGATCAACGTGAAGGTTTAGTAGTTCACGATGTTCGCTTTAATGACAATGGCACAGAGCGCAAAATTGCTCACCGCTTATCCATCGCAGAATTAGTTATTCCATACGGAGATCCAAGCCAAGGTGCGTATCGCAAGAACGCATTTGATACTGGTGAATATGGACTCGGAAACTTCACTAATTCACTCACACTGGGTTGCGATTGTTTAGGTGAGATTACTTATTTAGATGTTGCAGTCACCGATGGTGATGGAAAAGTACGCGAGATTAAGAACGCTATTTGTATGCACGAAGAAGACTTTGGAATTTTATGGAAGCACGTTGATATAGATGGACATCCAGAAGTACGCCGTAGTCGCCGATTCGTTCTTTCCTCAATTGTTACTGTAAATAATTATGAATATGGGTATTACTGGTATTTCTACCAAGATGGTGTAATTGAATTCGAAGCGAAACTCACAGGCATTCTTTTAACTCTCGGAGATAATCCTCATGCAGATCATCCATCTGCCACAGAAATCGAACCGGGCTTGTTCGCTCCATATCATCAACATGTTTTCTGCGCGCGACTGGATTTAGATGTTGATGGACCAAACAACAGTATTGTTGAAGTTGATTCTTTTGCACATCCAATGGGACCAAAAAATCCGTATGGTGGGGCATTTGAAACTAGTGAAACTGTTTTCAAGGACGAGAAAAGTGCTCAACGTTTATATGACTTAATGAAGTCTCGATACTGGAAAATTGTTAATCCAAATAAGAAAAACCACATGGGTAAACCAGTTGGTTACAAACTTATTACTGGTGGGAATTCATACCCATTAACTCTTCCAGAATCTGTTTTAGGTAAGCGCGCAGGTTTTATGTATCAACACTTGTGGGTTACTAAGAACACTGAAGAAGAGCGATACCCAGCTGGCGATTATCCCTTCCAACATCCAGGTGGAGATGGGTTACCACGATGGACGCAAGCAAACCGATCAATTGAAAATACAGATGTTGTTATGTGGTACGTCTTTGGACTAAATCACATTCCACGAATTGAAGATTGGCCAGTTATGCCAGTTGAGCGCTTAGGTTTTATGTTAAAACCAATGGGATTCTTTAAGCGCACGCCTGCAATGGATGTTGCTCCGAATAAAGAGGTTTGCAGTTGCGGTGGTAACTGCGCACACTAACTATGATGGTCAGGTGAGCACACATACCGCTGCTGAACAGGGTCGCGGATATTTAGATTTGATGAAGTTGCGAGTTGTTGAATTATTACTCGTTACGACTGTGCCGGCACTAGTTTTAGCAGAAGGCAAACTTCCAGGATTAGTTGTTACAGCTGCATCAATTATTGGCGGTACTTTGGCAGCAGGGGCTGCGAATGCGTACAACATGATTATCGAAAGCGATATAGATAAGTTAATGGCGCGAACATCTAAGCGCCCATTGGTTACTGGTGTTTTATCTAAACCGCAAGCAACGGTGTTTGCAACTATTGTTGCAATCGCATCGCTCATTATTTTCTGGGTATTTACAACTCCTCTTGCAACTCTTTTAACTCTTGTCGCAATTGTTTTCTACGTGGTTGTGTACACGATGGGATTAAAACGTCGTACTGCGCAAAATATTGTGTGGGGCGGAGCGGCAGGTTGCATGCCTGTCTTCATTGGATGGGCTGCCGTAACTAACTCGCTATCTTGGACAGCAGTTGCCTTCTTTATGGTTATTTTCTTCTGGACTCCACCACATTTTTGGGCGTTGGCAATCAAGTATAAAGATGATTACGCGGCTGCAAATATTCCAATGTTGCCAGTGGTTGCGACCCGTAATCGCGTGCACCACGAAATGTGGCTACACACAGTTGCGATGATTGTTTCATCCATTGCTTTGATTCGCTTTGCAGATCTGCAGTTATGGGCCTTGATTTTAACCATCGGATTAGGGCTTGTATTTGCCGGTCAACTTATTCAATTGCGCGAAACAACTCCGGATTACACCAAAGTAGCAGGAAAGATTTTCCAGTGGTCAATTACGTATTTGAGTTTGTTATCAGTATTGCTAGTTGTTGCTCAGCTGTTAAAGGCTTGAGTTAAATCTTTAATCAAATCTGCACTTGCTTCTAAGCCGACAGATAAACGCAAAACCGATGGAGTAATACCCATTGCTGCTTGGACCTCGGGACTTAAACGTTTGTGTGTTGTGGACGCAGGATGAGTAATAAGTGACTTGCTATCTCCAAGATTGTTAGAAATATCAATTACTACTAGGCGATCAAGAAAAGCGAACGCATCTTTTTTTGTGCCATTTAGTTCAATTCCGATAGTTGTGCCACCAGCTCCATTCATCTGCTTTTGCGCAAGAGCATATTCAGGATGAGATTTAAGTCCTGGATAGCGAACCGCTTTAACTTCTTTACGTGATTCAAGAAATTCAGCGATTGTTTGTGCGCTTGTATTCATCTTTTCTACGCGCATCTGCATAGTTTCAAGAGATTTAAGTAATACCCACGCATTAAACGCACTGATAGTTGGTCCTGTATGTCGAATAAATGGTAAGAAATATTCCTGCATGTAACCAAAGGAACCAAGGACCGCACCCGCTAGCACTCTGCCCTGTCCATCAATGTGTTTCGTTGCAGAGTACATGACCACATCTGCCCCAAGTTGTAATGGCTTCTGATAGATAGGTGAAGCCATAACGTTGTCAATAATTACTGTTGCGCCAACTTTATGTGCAAGGTCGCTCACCATCTTTATATCTACTATGTCTAACATCGGGTTACTCGGTGTTTCAATAAAGACTGCCTTTGTTGGAGAATTTAAAGCTGTTGCCCATGCACTTTGGTCATTGCCCTTAACGAGTTCGACTGTGACTCCCCATTTAGGCAAAATTTCAGTAAGCACGACATAGCAAGAGCTAAACATCGAAGCGGACGCAACAACGCAGTCTCCGGATTTCACTAAGCAAGCAATAGCGGCAAACATTGCAGACATTCCAGAACCAGTTGCTACGCAGAATTCGGCGCCTTCAATTGCAGCAAGTCTTTGTTCAAACATGGAAACTGTTGGGTTGGCAAAGCGACCATAAACAAAGTGATCAGTTTCATCAATGAATGCTTCTTCTGCTTCTTGCGCATTTGAATATGTAAAACCACTTGTGAGGTAAAGCGCTTCTGATGTTTCACCAAAACCAGAACGCGCAAGACCTGCACGTACTGCTTGTGTTTGTGGATCGAGTGTCCAATTAGGATCTGGACGCTCAGATCGGGGTTGGTAACCCCATGGGCGCTTTGACATAGAAGAAGTGTAATCGCCTGTGAGATAGTGGCGTCATGTCCTCTTTGGCGATATCCGTACGAGATCTGAGCAAGAAATACGGCGATCGTATGGCTGTTTCTCATATCAACTTTGATGTTCCACTCGGTGCTGTCTGCGGATTCGTAGGACCAAATGGTTCGGGTAAAACAACAACAATGCGAATGTTGCTTGGTTTAATTTCGCACACTGGTGGAAGCGGTCAAGTACTGGATGCATCTATTGATGAACCAGAAAAATACCTGTCTCAAGTAGGCGCAATGATTGAAGGACCAGCTTTTTATCCAGCACTTACTGGCGCGGAAAATTTAAAGGTCCTTGCAACTCTGGGTGGATTTCCAATTGAACGAGTACAAAAGTTGTTGAATCAAGTAGGACTAGGCGATCGCGCAAAGTCGAAGTACAAAACTTATTCACTCGGCATGAAACAACGCTTAGGTATTGCTGCGGCGCTATTGCCAAATCCAAAACTTCTCATGTTGGACGAACCAACAAATGGTCTTGATCCGGAAGGTATTCAAGAAGTGCGAGCATTATTGCGTTCGCTGGCAGATAGTGGAACGACGGTGTTTGTCTCTTCTCACTTATTGTCCGAACTAGAAATCATAAGTGACTATTTAGTAATGCTTCGCAAAGGTGAAGTTGTCTTTGCTGGAAAGATTGAAGAGTTATTGCTCGCACAACAACACGTCATTATTGCCAAAGGTCAAAATCATACAGATCTAGAGAAGTTGGTTTCAATTGCAACATCAATGGGGCATAGTGCAACGATTAGAAATAACGAAGTTCATGTTCATGCCAATGCCGAATGGGCATCAACACTCAATCGCGCTGCATTTGATGCGGGCATAACTTTGAGGCAATTAACTCCACAATTACCAAACCTCGAAGAGACATTCTTTGAAATGACGGGGGATAAATAATGTTCCGCGTAGTCTTGGCCGAATTACGCAAACTACGTCGCCCTACTTTGGTATTCG
>CAFAAY010000014.1_pt1 | contig 16451 bp, 18 predicted proteins | sample 7267711 | NCBI WGS metagenome assembly CAFAAY01 (sample SAMEA6813998, study PRJEB35770) | uncultured Candidatus Planktophila sp. | biome: Freshwater; feature: Freshwater reservoir; material: water | place: Czech Republic | collected 2017-08-18 | depth 30m m | reverse complement strand
CTTTCGCGCTACAAACTTCTTACTCGCTGGACGTATCGTGGTTGTTGCAGGGTTTGGATATTGCGGAAAAGGCGTTGCAGAACGCGCAAAAGGCATGGGCGCAGATGTAATAATTACTGAAATTGATCCAACTAAAGCACTTGATGCAATGATGCAAGGATTTCGCGTAATGCCAATGGCAGATGCTGCCAAAGTTGGCGATGTATTCATTACAGTTACTGGAAATCGTGATGTATTGCGTGATGAACACTTTGCCGTTATGAAAGATGGCGCAATCATGGCTAACTCTGGTCACTTTGACATTGAAATCGATGTTGCATGGCTCGAGCAAAACGCAAAGAAAAAGAATGCAAAGATGCGTCACCAAACAGATGAATACGTATTATCTGATGGTCGCCGCCTGCTTCTTATCGCTGAAGGCCGCCTCGTAAATCTTGGTGCAGCAGAAGGACATCCTGCATCAGTGATGGATATGTCATTTTCAGATCAAGCACTAACAGCTGAGTACTTAGTAAAAGAAGCCATGAATCTCAAGCCAGGTGTACATACAGTTCCTACCTATATCGATAAAGAAGTTGCAAGCCTTAAACTTCAAAGTATGGGTGGAAAAATTGATGTGCTTACTCCTGCTCAAGATATGTACTTAAACTCTTGGGAACACGGAAGCTAATACGCTAAATAATTAGTAATTAGTCCTCAGCATTACCCACAGCGTTAATTTGTAAGGATTACTCTGTCGAGTTTTTTGCCATGATTCCTGCATGCGCAAATCTCACTCCTTAAGTGAAATTCTGTTTCCAACGCGCTGTTTTGGATGTCGTGCATTAGGCCTAGATATTTGTTCACAATGCAGAGTCCTCTGGAATCCTCATTTGTATAGAAGTGAATTTGATTCGCTCAAAATCTATTCAGCCGTTCTTTATTCTCCAGTTGCAAAACGCATAATTCTCTCGGCGAAAGAAAATGGCATCAAGGCGGCAGATGAATTAGTAATTGATGCACTTTCATATTCCCTTCATTTACTATTACGAGATTTTGAGATGGGAATACTTGTACCTGCACCCTCTCGAAAAAGTTCAAATCGAAAGAGGGGTCGTGATTTTTTATCCGTCATCACTCACGCTTTAGCCCGAAACGAATCACTTGATTGTGCAGATTTACTGATTCATACGCGCAAGGTAAGAGATCAATCAAAACTAAATGCCCATCAACGACATGAGAATATTTATGAAGCACTGGCAATAGACAGGAATAAATTGCGGTCACTGGGAGTTGGTACAGATGTGATCCTTGTCGATGACTTGCTCACAACTGGCGCAACACTTCTTGAGGCCCGACGGGCTTTAGAAGTCCGCGGAATAAGGGTGATAGCGGCAATTACTGCCTGCCTCTCACCACCGCTAAGATAAGCCAGATACTTTGACCGACCGTTATAAACCTTTGAAAGGGTGAACAGATGCCAGCCTTTGTTGATCGCATTTTGCGCGCTGGCGAAGGTCGAATCCTTAAAGAGTTAAGCAAAATAGTTGTTCTAGTCAACGCCCAAGAATCTCGCATGGTCGCAATGAGTGATGATGAGTTGCGCGAGCAGACCCAAGTTTTTAAGACTCGAATCTCTCAAGGTGAAACTTTAGATCAATTACTTCCTGAAGCATTTGCAGTAGTACGCGAAGCCGCAAAACGAACCTTAGGTCAGCGTCATTACGACGTTCAGATTATGGGTGGAGCAGCACTGCATCGAGGAAACATCGCAGAAATGCGCACCGGCGAAGGTAAAACTCTTGTTGCAACACTTCCGTCGTATCTCAATGCGTTGGCCGGTCGTGGAGTTCATGTCGTTACTGTTAATGATTACCTTGCAGAACGCGACAGCGAATGGATGGGACGTGTTCACCGATTTCTTGGATTAAATGTTGGAGTAATTCTTGCCAATATGACACCAAGCGAACGACGTGAGGCATACGGAGCCGACATCACCTATGGCACAAATAATGAATTTGGTTTTGATTATTTGCGAGATAATATGGCGTGGAATCTTGATGAATGCGTCCACCGAGATTACTTCTTCGCCGTAGTAGACGAAGTTGACTCCATTTTAATTGATGAAGCCAGAACACCATTGATTATTAGTGGACCTGCGGACAAAGCAACCAAGTGGTATCTCGAATTTAGTGAATTGTCATTAAAACTCGATCGAAATCGTCACTATGAAGTAGATGAAAAAAAGCGCACCGTCGGAATACTCGAAGAAGGTGTAACTCGCGTCGAAGAATTACTCAAGATTGAAAATCTTTACGAAGCAGCCAATACTCCGATGATTGGCTATCTAAACAACGCCATTCGCGCTAAAGAGCTTTATAAACGTGATAAAGATTATGTTGTCATGAATGGCGAATTGCTCATCGTTGACGAACATACTGGCCGCATTCTTGCAGGGCGACGTTACAGCGAGGGTATGCATCAGGCACTTGAAGCAAAAGAGCGTATTGAAATTAAAGATGAGAATCAGACACTTGCGACAATTACTCTGCAGAATTACTTCCGTTTATACGAAAAACTCTCTGGCATGACTGGTACAGCGATGACTGAAGCCTCTGAATTTCATCAGATTTATAAGCTAGGCGTCGTACCTATCCCTACCAATCGGTCAATGGTTCGTATTGATCAGCCAGATTTAGTCTACAAATCAGAAGCTGGAAAATTTGCTGCAGTTACGGCAGATATTGTGGAGCGACACCGAAAAGGCCAACCCGTTTTAGTTGGAACAGTTAGCGTTGAAAAATCTGAAGAGTTATCTGCATTGCTTAAGAAAAGTGGCGTGCCACACGAAGTCCTTAACGCAAAGCATCACGAACGCGAAGCAGCAATTATTGCGCGAGCAGGAGTTGTTGGAGCGGTAACAGTTGCAACCAACATGGCTGGTCGCGGTACTGACATTATGCTCGGCGGTAATCCAGAATTTATGGCTGACTTTGAATTACAACGTAAAGGTTTATCTCCAGTTGATAACCCAGAGGAATATGAAGCAGCGTGGCCAGATGAAATTGCCAAGCAAAAAGCTGCAGTAGCAAAAGGACACGATGACGTTAGTTCATTAGGTGGTCTTTACGTATTAGGAACTGAACGTCATGAATCTCGACGCATCGATAATCAGTTACGTGGACGCTCTGGGCGTCAAGGCGATCCTGGAGAATCACGCTTCTATCTTTCATTGCAAGACGAACTAATGCGCAGATTCAACTCAGGACTTGTTGAGCGATTCCTATCGGCTGCAGGTATTCCAGACAATGAACCAATTGAATCCAAGATGGTTTCAAACGCGATTAGATCTGCGCAAACTCAAGTGGAAGCACAAAACTTCGAAATTCGTAAAAATGTTCTGAAGTATGACGATGTAATGAATCGTCAACGCGAAGTTATTTATGGAGAACGTAGACTCGTTTTAGAAGGCAAAGATATTAAGGACCAGGTTGCTGAATTCATGAGTGAGACTCTTGAGGCATATGTTGATGCAGCAACTGCAGATGGATTTGCCGAAGATTGGGACCTCGAAAAGCTATGGAGCGCTCTTAAAGTTATTTATCCCGTTTCTTTTACAATCCAAGAACTTGAACAAGATGTTGGTTCTCGTGCTGGTTTGGATGTTGATTTCCTACGAACACGCATTCTTGATGATGTAGCCGCTGCCTATCAAAGACGCGAAGAAAGTCTGGGCAGTGAAGTAATGCGTGAATTAGAACGCAAAGTTTTGCTTTCAGTTCTTGATCGCAAATGGCGCGAACACCTTTATGAAATGGATTATTTGCAAGAAGGCATTGGACTTCGTGCGATGGCACAACGTGATCCACTCGTTGAATATCAACGTGAAGGTTTTGATTTGTTCACTGCAATGATGGATGCAATTAAGGAAGAAATCGCAAGTTATCTCTTTAATATTGAAGTTCAGGTTGAAGGCGGCAATAAAGTCCAAGCTAAGGGCCTCGAGCAACCAGAAGCACCTGTAGCATCGCTTAAGTACACCGCAGCAGATGAAGATGGTGTTTCGCGATCAACAGATGTTTCAAGAAATGGTCCGTGTCCGTGCGGTTCAGGCAAGAAATTTAAGCGTTGCCACGGAGCTGCTTAGTTTCTATAGTAAATCTAGCGCTGTACACAACCAACGATTATCTACGCCTTCAAATCTAACGGATAGCGCGCGCAGCCTTTCTCCGTATCGCACAGTTACAACTGATTCACAAATTCCATCGAGGGGTTCACTCTGGTGAATAGTTCGTAATTTTCCTACTTCTTTCATTGTGCCAGCCCGTGCATGTAATTCTGTAAAAATTTTTCGGTGACACATACGAGTTAATTGAGATGGTGAACGCCGCCCAGCCCAGATTTCTAGAACACTTACAACGAATCTCATAGTCCATTCGTGCAACTCAGGGAGATCACTTGCAGACGTCGGTTGAGGAGAAAAGTCTGGGTCGTATTCATCATCAAAACTTGAGGGGATTAAGTAGAGTCGAGCTTTCTGTTTTTCATGTTCTTGCACAATTGGTCTAAACATCTCCAACATCGGATGTTCCCAATCTTCTGCTTCACAGCTGGAGATTTCTGCGTAAGTTACTGGCTTAAGTAATGAAATGCTCTCTAAAGTTGTCATGGGCAAAGATTGTCTTTGAAGGTTGCGACTTAAAACGTTCAAAGAGATGATTTTCGAGTCATGAAAAAGTATGGGTGTGCACCATAAATTCAACGGATAAATTTCTAGCGTTGAGTACCTGCCTATGGCCATTCAAAGAAAATCATCGCGCTCACGTTTAATTCTCGCAATAGTTCTGATTGTCGCATCTTTAATCAGTTCTTTCATATTCTCATCCCTCGCTAATCAGAAGAGGAACATGATTGTCTCTTCAACTTTCTTACTTCCGGGGCACCAAATAACTGAAAGTGACCTCACAACTATCCAAGTAATGCTGGGAGACGTATCAGAAAATTACGTAAGTCAAGCAGCGCAAATTATTGGAACTTTCACCACAGTTCGAATAGAAGCACACGAACTCATTGCTAAAAGTTCGATAGCAGCACAATCAGATTCCCTATCGCTAAGTGCTGTGCCACTGAGTATTCGTGCTGCAGATGCTCCCGATGGATTATTACCTGGATCTACTATTGATATTTATTGGGTTCAAGATCAGGCCAATGCTGATATTCAATTAACTCCAGAACTAGTAATTGCTAGCGCCCATGTTTTAGCTATTACTAAAAGTGGATCTAATTTTGGAAGTGAAATTGGCTTAACCGTTGCTGTGCACTCCGATGAGGTTCTGTTACTTCTAGGTGCAACATCCCAAGGTCGAGTTGTACTCGTGAGTTCACATGGCTGAAATTGCACTTCCTGTGATTGTCACTGCGATTTCAAATTCAGATCAAGAGAGTTTTATAGCAGGAACCCTTTTCACTCAGGGATGGAGCGTGATTCATCGAGCAGTTGATTTTGATTCACTCGTTGAATTCGCTACGTCAAGTCCAGATCAAGCTAGCACTGCGCTACTTTTATATTCACCAGATCTCAACAATTTTGATCCCCTATTTTTTGAATCTCTCGCCTTAAATTTTCGACACATTATTGGCTTCGCATCCGATAATACGGTTCGTACTACTGATGACATGCTGCATGAAATTCCAGCCACCGCTACTCAATTAGCCACTTTCATTCGCGGGTATGTGAGATCTCCATTGATTAAAAAACTTGCACCTATGGTTCAAAATCGAAAACGAGCTCGAGTCATTGCAATTTCGTCAGCGGGTTCATGTACGGGTGCGAGCACAGTGTCCCTAAATCTTGCCTATGAACTAAGTCTTAAAGAGAAGAAGATTTTGCTGATAGATGCAAATCTCAGTGAGCCAAATATTGCAGTGCTTCTTGATCAAAGAAATTTAATTGATGAGGAACTGTGGCGACTTTCTTCACCCTTTTTATACATCAAGGAACTAACTAGAGAGCGGATTACTGAATTCGAAAATTGCATTGAGAAAGCTAACTCTGAATTCGATTTTATAGTCATTGATGTCGGAACGACTCATGATTTGTCTTCACAACTCTCAGATCGACGTGCAGATTCTTTGGTAATTACATGGGCCGGCGATCATGCCGATGATCTGTGGATTATTGCTAGGCCAGATCACATAGGACACATGAGATTTAAAAAAGTTACATCAGTACTTAGTAGAACTTCGCTATTTTCTTCAATTACGTTCGTGTTGAATATGCGGACCAATGGACGAAAAGGTCAAGAAGAGGAAAAAGCATTTCTGGCAGCTGCTGCGACTCATAAAGCTGCGCATCTCTACGTCTTACCTTCCGACGCCCGTAATACGGCGACGTCTTCAGACTCTAGAGCCACTCTTGCTGAGGTGAATGAACGAGGGGCACTTCGAAAAGCGTTGGCCACAATCGCAAGTGAAATGATTTCCTAAACTCTTATACCCTTAGCCAATGCGTGCATATCTGGCTTTGACGATTGAAGAAGTCAAAGATTTCTATGCCCAAAAAAACTTCAGCCCAGGGATCGTGTATGCCCCAACAATTAAATTCATCACTGCAAATCCGGAACTCGATGAAGAAGAAGCTGAGTACGAAATTTCAATGATTGCTGCTCGAAATTCTGGCGGATATGTAATTGCACTCGAAATCCAAGATAAACAAATAACTCAACACTTTAAAGAAAGCATCGAGCTAAATAGCCAAGTCATCTGGGAGAGCGTTGAAGCTCTTTTCGTTTATGATTCACAAGAAGATGAATTAACTTGGTATGCGACACAAGAAATTGGTGATTTCTTAAGCACCGTTGGAGCCAAGTAATGGCTGGCCTAGAAGATCTTGTTCGTGGCAGATCACCCCTGACATCTGAACACATTCATCGAATTCAAGAACTTGTTGCGGATTGGCAGTTACTTGCTGACCTTTCATTCGCGGATTTAGTGCTGTGGGTGCCGCTTCGAAAAGATTTAAAGAGTTGGCCTACTGGATATGTTGCCATTTCGCATATACGTCCAACGACTGCTGCCACTCTATTTCCACACGATGTAATTGGTGATGAGATTGATTGGGGATCAAAACCACTGATTGACAAAGCACTTTCAAGTGGCGAAATTATTCGAGATTCAGAGCCAGAACTAGTTGGCGATGTAATGATCAAAGTGGAATCTGTTCCCGTTATTTTTGAATCTCAGGTTATCGCCGTAATTTCTCGACACAGAAGTGCAGAGTCAATGAGCACTCAAAGCCGTCTAGAACTTAACTATCGCGAAATTGCCCACAAACTTTATGCCATGGTTTGCGAAGGAACATTTCCATATCCAGGTGCTCATGAATATCTCGATCCTGCGCCACGTGTGGGAGATGGATTAATTAGATTAGATGTTAATGGAGTTACCACTTTTGCCAGTCCTAATGCCCGTTCTGCCTATAACAGACTTGGATGGGATAACGATCTCGAAGGATTTAATCTGGGAGAAATCAGCGAGAAAGTTAATAAGAATAATCACAATGCTGATGATCAAGGGTTACGAAGTCGATTAAATGGTAAACAATTGCAGCGAGCAGAGTGCGAAAATGAAGGCGGAACTATTGATTTGATTGTGCTTCCACTTTTAGCAAAGGGTGATCGCATTGGTGCAATCGTTTTGATTCAGAACGTCACAGAATTGCGCCGCCGCGAACGTGTAATTGTTACTAAAGATGTGACAATAAAAGAAATTCATCACCGTGTAAAAAATAATCTTCAGACTGTATCTGCTCTCCTAAGATTACAAGCACGTCGCATTGAAGATCCGAGTGCTAGTGCTGCACTCGATGAGGCCGTACGTCGAATTGCATCTATTGCTCTGGTCCATGAAACACTCTCAACGAGCTCAGAGGCCAGCGTCGCTTTCGATCAAGTTTTAGATTCGCTTATTACACATGCCCTTGATTTGAGTCCCCGAATGAGCGAGTTAAAAGTTATTCGTACAGGAGAAATTTCATCTCTTGACCCGCGTATTGCAACGCCACTTGCGTTAGTGATCACAGAATTGATTCATAACGCACTTGAACACGGTCTGGCGACACAAGGATCTGGCTTACAAATTGCTATCGAACGCTCGAGCAAGGATTGTGTTATAGAAATTTCAGATGATGGCGTGGGATTGCCAAGTGATTTTAACTTTGGCACATCTTCTAACTTGGGGCTACAAATTGTGAGAACGTTGACTGAAAATGAGTTAAAAGGATCTATCGAGTTAAGTTCTACTGAAATTGGAACAATGGCTAAACTAACTTTTCCGCTTTAGGCAGGATTATGTAACTGACTCTGTTCTTGCAGACGTGCACGATTACGTGCAGCGCGACGTTTTAATGCGCGACGTTCATCCTCTGACAAACCGCCCCATACGCCCGCATCTTGTCCGCTTTCTAAAGCCCACGCTAAGCAAGGTTCTTTGACAATGCAGCGGTTGCACACTTTCTTTGCTTCTTCAATTTGTGTAATTGCTGGACCAGTGTTTCCAACGGGAAAGAAGAGTTCTGGATCCTCATCTCGACAAGCAGATTGATGACGCCAATCCATGACTGAACCATCCTTTCCACACGAAAAATTTTCAAAAATTAACAAATACGAGGCAACTGTGCCAACGCAACGTATTAATTATCTCTTGTATTCATTCGTTAAACAAGGATGTACGGCAAAAGATTTCTGTGAATTAAGTGATTTAAGTCGCCAAGTAACTCAATTGAATGAGTGCGTGCCCCCGGCAGGAATCGAACCTGCGCACCAGCCTTCGGAGGGCTGTGCTCTATCCCCTGAGCTACGGGGGCGCATGCATAAGGTTATCAGCGCGTGCATGAAGGGAAGAGAAGTGCGAGAATTCATGGATGAGCGCACACACTGCATATTTCGCAACTGGATGTTTTTGGGGCGCCGAAAGACGATTCTGGAAATTAGATGGCGTTATTCAAACAAGTGTTGGCTATATGGGCGGCTCGATTGAAAATCCTTCTTACGAATTAGTCTGCACTGGGACAACAGGACATACCGAAGCAGTGAAAGTTATCTTTGACTCCAGCAAGATCACTTACTCACGTTTATTGAAAGAATTTTGGGAAATGCACGATCCAACTTCATTTGACCGTCAGGGCAATGACATTGGTTCGCAATATAGAAGTGCGATATTTACAACTTCAATCGAACAAGATGACGAAGTTCAAAAATCAATGGCAATTTACCAAGCAGAGTTGGACAAAAATTCTATTGGCACAATTGTTACTCAAGTCCTACCAGCCGACGGAAATGAATACTTTGAGGCCGAGGAATATCACCAGCGCTACCTCGAGAAGAATCCAAATGGCTATGACTGTCACTCAAGTACTGGCGTAGCTTTTCCGGATTCAATGGTGATTGCGTGAGTAAGAAGATTCAGATTGACGAAGCAGCTTTAAAAGCACAATTAGATCCACTCTCATACGATGTCTTACGTAATGGTGCCACCGAGCGTCCATTTACTGGAGAATACACAGACACTGAAACCACGGGAGTTTACAAGTGCAAAGCCTGCCAAGCAGAATTATTTAGAAGTGAAACAAAGTTTCATTCAGGTTGTGGTTGGCCAAGTTTTTATGCTCCGACAGAGAATGATGCAATTACGCTTATTGAAGATCGTTCTCTCGCTCCTCGAATTAGAACGGAAGTTCGATGTGCTTCATGTGATTCACATCTTGGTCATGTTTTTGAAGGTGAAGGTTTTGATACTCCAACTGATCAACGTTGGTGCATTAATTCAGTCTCACTCATTCTTGAACCCAAGTAATTTGCCCAATACAGTTCATATATGAAATATGACGTCATCGTCATGGGCGCTGGGCACAATGGTTTAGTTGCTGCTGCGTATTTGGCAAAAGCGGGAAAGAAAGTTTTGATGCTGGAAGCGGCAGATGAAATTGGGGGAGCAACTGCAAGCGTTAGGGCATTTAAAGAGTATGACGCCCTACTTTCACGTTATTCATATTTAGTAGCTCTACTACCTGATCAAATTGTTCACGATTTAGGATTGAATTTCAAAACAATCTCAAGAGAAGTTTCATCCTTTACTCCATATAAAAAAGGTGGCAAGGATTTAGGTTTACATATTTCTAGGGTATGGGATAAACAAACTGAAGAGTCCTTTATTGAATTAACAGGTTCTTCGGCAGAAGGTGCCGCTTGGCAGGAGTTTTATTCCGATGTAGAAAAGTTCGCACAAAAAATGGCACCAACATTTCTTGAACCATTGCGAACTCGGCATGAAATGAAGGCACACGTCGCCCAAGATAAAACATGGGAATACTTAGTTGAAAAACCTATGGCTGAAATAATTTGCGCTAAGTTCAAGGATGATCTAGTCCGAGGAGTCGTACTAACGGATGCGCTGATTGGAACATTTGTTTCTGCAAATTCGATTCAAGCCAATATTTGTTTTTTGTATCACCTTATGGGTAATGGAACGGGGGAGTGGAAAGTTCCACAGGGCGGAATGGTTGCCCTTATAAATGAATTAGAGCGTGTTGTTCGATCTGCGGGGGTTGAAATTAGAACTGGCTCTGAAGTCACTGAATTATCAACAGATTTATCAGGGGTAAGAGTTCAGACAATAAGTGGAGAGAGTTTTTCTGCAGATTTTCTCTTGAGCAATGCCGCACCGGCACACCTGGATCGAATCCGTGGCAAGAAAAGTGAAGGCTCATTATCCGGCTCACAGTTAAAAGTTAATATGTTGCTTCGCGCGTTGCCTCGTTTGCGATCGGGTGCGGATCCACAAAAAGCTTTTTCAGGAACGTTTCATATAAATGAAAGTTATACAGAATTAGAAGATTCTTATATCAGTGCAAAAAATGGTGACATACCTATGCAAGCGCCCTCTGAAATGTATTGCCATACGCTCACTGACCCAAGTATTTTGAGCAAAGATTTGGCGCAACAGGGTTATCACACCCTCACACTCTTCGGCTTGCACACTCCTGCAGAATTGTTCGAGGAAGATCCTGAATCTTCAAAGAAGATTGCAGTGCAACGTTGTCTAGATGCATTAAATGCTTACTTGCTTGATCCTATTGAGAGCGTCTTGGCAAAAAATAGTGATGGCTCATTGTGTATTGAAGTAAAGAGTCCATTAGACCTTGAAAAAGATGTTCGGTTGCCCGGTGGCAACATTTTTCATCGTGACCTGACATTTCCATTTAAAGAAGAGGGAGATTCACAAATCTGGGGTGTTGAAACTGATGATCCACACATCTTTATCTGTGGCGCTGGTGCACAACGCGGCGGCGGAGTCAGCGGAATACCTGGACATAATGCTGCAATGGCAGTGCTTGCAAAGGGTTAGGCTTTACGTATGAGCGATCACAAACTAAGTCCAGAGACAGTTGCGATTTCTGCAGGGCGCCCGGCTGTAACACAAGACGGTTCGCTTAACCCAGATATTTCACTCAGTGCGACCTATCACGCCGGTGGTCCAGTTGGTTATGGCCGTACAGGAAATCAAACATGGAGTGCATTAGAAAGTGCAATTAGCCAATTAGAAGGTGGTCAGACTCTTGCATTCGCATCTGGCAATGCAGCAATTAGTGCAGTCTTCGCACTGCTTCCAATTGGAGCACCAGTTGTTGCATCAGATCAGGGTTATAGCGGCACTATGGCAATGCTTAAATCTTTTCATGAAAGTGGACGCCTTGAAGTTCGATTCGTCGATATCGCAAATACTGACGCGGTAATTCAGGCAATGAATGGAGCCGCGTTTTTGTGGCTGGAATCGCCAACTAATCCAGGACTTGAAGTTGCAGATATGCCAACATTGATTGTCGCTGCTAGAAATATAAGTGTGGGTGTCGGAGTTGATAACACATTTGCTACCCCACTTATTCAAAAACCATTGGATATGGGTGCAGATATTGTGATGCATTCAGTTTCAAAATATTTTGCAGGCCACAGTGACCTACTCATGGGATCACTTTCGACAAATATTCCAGGGTTGCATTCGCGACTGCAAGAAATTCGAAAAATGCATGGCGGAATACCTGGGCCCTACGAAGCATGGCTTGCACTTCGCGGCATACGTACATTTCCACTTCGTTTTGAACGCTCTCAAGAAAATGCTCTCGAATTAGCCAAACGTTTAAGCAAACATCCAGGAGTTTCTAGAGTTCGCTACCCGGGTTTGCCGCAAGATTCACAGCACGCACGAGCTAAGAGTTTTATGCGCGGCTTTGGCGCTGTTGTTTCCTTTGAAGTCACAGACGGCCCAGAAATGGCTGATCGTATTTGCGAGAAGTCTGAGTTGATTACCCACGCGACAAGCTTGGGCGGTATTGAAAGTTTGTGGGAACGTCGCAGACGTTGGCCTTCGGAAAGTACGTTAACCCCAGAGAACCTCATTCGCCTATCGGTTGGCTGTGAAAATGTTGAGGATTTATGGCGAGATATTGAACAGGCGTTTACCAACGCGTAATCTTTAAATACTGCAAAAGTTCAAAAAGAAGAGTATTTTTATCCTATGTTTAAAGCAGTTCGACGACTAGTAGCAGCAATCGCTGTTGGGCTTTTGGCTTTTAAGGCCGTCGCATCCTTCTTGTCTTGGATCGAACGCCAAGAAGATTCCACCGCCGAAGCGTGGATTGATGAAGACGAATTTGAAGACGCTTAAGTGAGTACTGCCGACTACATTCCAGGCACGTGCAATATTGGTACAGGTGAAATTCGTCGCAGACAGATCGTTGCGCTAATCGGATTAGTGCTTTCTATTTCTTCACTAATTACCTTGATTACAACTAATGCTCCACGCGGTGCACGTTTAGGAATATTTATACCTCTCGCTGTTGCAAGTATTGGATGGGTTCAATCGCGCAAGAAATTCTGTCTGGCTTACGGATTTATGGGGACATTTAATTTTGGAAAACTTGGCCAATTATCCCGTGTAGCAGATAGCACGAGTCGCGCAGCAGATAGAAAAACTGCGCTGAGCATTCTCTTCCAAGCCGGCGCGTATGCAGTTATCGCTACAGCAATAATTTACTTACTGCCTCTTTAAACTATTTCGCTTCCATCTTTTCGAGTTGCGGTAAGACTCGCAACGGTTGTCACAGCTAACGAAATAATAATGAAACCTAAACTCACAGTAAGTGGAACATGGGGAATCTTGATTCCGGCGACATCATGAACGCCAACTGCATGTAAAGCTTCAAAAATCATCTTAAATCCAATAAATCCTAGAATCGCAGATAATCCCAGTGAGAGATAAACCAAACGAGCAATGAGTCCCTGGAGTAAGAAGTACAGCTGACGCAAACCCATAAGAGCAAAAATATTTGTGGTGGCAACGATGTAAGGATCTTTTGTGATGCCAAATATCGCAGGAATTGAGTCGAGTGCAAAAACTAAATCGGTTACACCTAGTGAGATCAAGGCAATCATAAAGGTGCTTGCACCCTTGCTCTTTAGAAAGGTTTCTACTCTGCTCTCTTTTACTTCTTCGTCATGTCCACTTTCGCGCACAAGTTGGATTGCTGTAAAAATCAAGAATGCGCCGAAGATAAAAAATACGCTTTGGAAGCGAGAAATAATTGCAGCACCTGCTGCGATAAATCCACCGCGAAGCAGCAATGCAATGATGATTCCCAAGAGCAGAACCAACTGTTGCTTTTCTTTTTCAATTTTAAGTCGAGACAAAATAATCACAAAGACGAAGATGTTATCTACAGAAAGTGCATACTCAGTGAGCCAACCTGCAAAAAATTCAGGGCGAGCAGTAGGGGAATCAACCCAGTTTGGCATCAGGATTCCAAAGGCTATGGCCGCACTGACATAGACCACGGTCCATATTGCAGACTCTGTAATAGTGGTCTCTTTGTTGCGGCGCAAAATCGCCATGATTAAATCAAAAGCAATTACTAGAGAGAGAATTCCGATTGTTGTAAGCCAAACGGTTGTAGATTCCAATTACTTATCCTTTTTCTCTAGATCTTTGATCACTCGATGAATTTCGGCTGAGATTACCTTAAGTTCGGATAATTCTTTCTGTGCCAGCGTGCGTGCCTCTTTGGCTAACTCAAATTCGCCCAAACTTGCCTCATGTGTTTCATTGATTGTCTGTTCGAGTTTGGCTGAAGATACGCTCTGTCCGACCATAATTATTGAAAGCAAAACTAATTGTAAAAAAGTCTGAGCAATCCAAGAAACTATTACGAGCGTATCCCCGGATTTGATGGCGTTGGGAAGAGAAATTAAAGCGATGATGGCAAATAGGTAGGCACACCACATGGTGGCGACCCCTGCTGTTATTTTTTCGGCAATAAATTTGTTAAATGAATTAACTTTGCTCATGGAGCAAGAGTACGCCTTTTCTTATCCTTTTTTGCTTCAACAGGTGGATCAGGAAGTGAACCAAGAGCTTGAAGTGCGGAATTGCGAAGTGCAACTGCAGCCCTTCGTGCATTCTTAAAGTTATTCATAATAATCATTCTTTCTTCAGGGGTTAGGGCATTAGCAAGAGCCTCGTTTGCATCCCTTGTTGCTTTTTTGATTGCCTTTTTGAAGGTTTCATTAATTTTTTCGCGAGCTTCATCGCGTGTTTCCATTGCAGCTTTGTACTCTTCTATCCCAAACTTGAGCTTAACTTTCTTATTCTGAATCTTCATTTTAGTTTCAGGTTTCGACTTCGAATCATCATCAGCCATTGTTGGATTCACTGAAGATAAAATGAGAGCGGTAGTAATCACTGTAGATATACCGATACGGCGGGCACTGGTTGCCATGGGCAAAAGTGTAGAAGAAATCTTTGTGAACCTTCTGTGAGATGCTCAAAAACACGCAAATTTAGTTACAGATCAGCAATGGTGTGCAAAGGTATAGCCATGGCTCCTCAAATTATGGTCGTAGATGATGAAGCAGGCGTCCGCGAACTTGTGTGTGATGCGCTTCGAATAGCTGGTTTTGAAACCCAACAAGCAAATGATGGCATGTCAGCGCTAACACTTTTGCGTACCGAAAAACCTGATTTATTAATCATTGATATCAATATGCCACTTATGGATGGTTTTGATCTCGTCGAACGATTACGTTCACAAAATGATATGACTCCTGTATTAATGCTTTCAGCCAGAAATGATAGAGCTGACATTACTCGTGGCCTTTCTTTGGGTGCAGATGATTATGTTACAAAACCATTTGGGCTTGAAGAATTATTGCTCCGAGTCAAAGCAATCTTGCGTCGTACATCCAAAGTTTCAGTAACAGCCACAACACTCTCGTGTGGCCCAATCACACTCAATGAAGATACACATCAAGTAAATTTCAACACAGAAGTTATAGATCTGTCTCCTACGGAGTTTCGATTACTTGCAATTCTGTTAGAAAACAAAGGTCGCGTGCTGAGCAAATCCGTACTTCTAGATGACGTATGGGGAATCACATTTGAATCTGAGACAAGTGTTGTGGATACATATATTTCCTATCTCCGTAAAAAATTACATCGCGACGGATTTGAGGGAATTAAAACTATCCGAGGAGTTGGATTTCAAATATTGGAACCTAAGTAGAAAATGAATCAACGCTTCCGAGTTACCTTTTTTTCAGTTCTCATAACGACATTGGTATCTCTTGGAATCGGGGGATTTGCTCTGCAAGATTCTCATTCGGCAGCGATTCGACAGGTTGATTCACGATTAAATTTTGTTATTCAGGCGGCACTTCAAAACAACCAAGATTTATTAAATGCTGCGTTATTTGCACTGGAGGCGGGAAGAATTGATGCAACAGTTGTACTAGTTACACCTCGGGGCGAACAGATACCTCTGACTCAAGCCTCGCAACGATTTGTAGTGGATACAACTTCTAGAAACATAAATTCGTCAGTGAAGCAAGCCATTTCAATAAATTCCGAAAATCCTTATCGCATGAAATCGATTCCGCTTCCAGAGAAAGAATTCTTGGTTGTTGCAATATCAACTGCTGACTTAGAAAAAGATTGGCGCCAAAACTTCAGTAGACTTTTAGCTTTTCTATTTTTGGCAAATTTACTGGCAATTGCTCTTTCGTTCATACTTTTACGAAATAATTCACGAAAACTTGAGCAACAATCTTTGCTTCGAATGCAGCGCTTTCTCAGCGATGCGGCTCATGAATTGCGCACTCCTCTAACGGTTATTAAAGGGTATTCAGAGTTACTGGGCTCGCATAAAATCGAAACCAAAGAGGATCAAGAGAAAGCATTTACCCGTGTAGATCATGAAGTAAAAAGAATGGAATCTCTGATCAACGATCTATTGCTAAGTGCAGAACTTAACGAAGCTACTCACTTGGATTTTGAAAAATATGACATCTCAGCATCTTTAAAGACTCACTTACAAGATTTTGAAATACTTTCACCTGATCGCGTGATTGAATCTACTATTGAATCTG
>CAFAAY010000013.1_pt1 | contig 16956 bp, 14 predicted proteins | sample 7267711 | NCBI WGS metagenome assembly CAFAAY01 (sample SAMEA6813998, study PRJEB35770) | uncultured Candidatus Planktophila sp. | biome: Freshwater; feature: Freshwater reservoir; material: water | place: Czech Republic | collected 2017-08-18 | depth 30m m | reverse complement strand
GCATTTAATGAGGTGTTTGCTGCTTCTTGAATAGTTGGACCATCCATCACCGGATCGCTATAGGGAAAACCAATTTCAATTGCATCAACTCCGGCGTCTGCAAATACGTCGATGACAGCCTTGCAACCTTCTTGAGTTGGATATCCTGCAGGTATGTAAGCAATAAGTGCTGCTCTATTTTCAGATTGAGTTTTCTTAAATAATTGAGCCAGCGGTGTTGTCATTACAGCGGAATTCCAAAATATTCTGCAGCCGTTACTACGTCCTTATCCCCACGGCCTGAGAGATTAATGAGCAACGTCGCGTCTTTTCCTAATTCACGTCCAACTTGGAGCGCGCCTGCAAGTGCATGTGCCGTTTCAATTGCTGGAATTATTCCTTCAGTTTTGCACAACAAAGAGAATGCGTACATTGCTTCGGCATCAGTAATTGCCCGATATTCAGCACGACCAATGTCGCTTAAGTATGCGTGTTCTGGACCAACACCTGGATAATCTAAACCGGCAGAAATTGAATGCGATTCGACGGTTTGACCGTTTTCATCTTGTAATAAATATGAACGTGCGCCGTGCAAGACTCCTGGTGTTCCGCCAGTAATTGTTGCTGCATGCCGTCCGGTTTCTACTCCATCACCACCTGCTTCGAGGCCAATTAAACGAACATCAGTGTCTTTAATGAAGTCATAGAAAATTCCAATTGCATTTGATCCCCCACCAACACAGGCAAGTACGGCATCAGGCAATTTTCCTGTCAGCTCTAGAACTTGTGCACGTGCTTCTTCACCAATAATTTTTTGGAAATCTCGCACCATTGTTGGAAATGGATGAGGACCGGCAACAGTTCCGAAGATGTAATTTGTTGTTTCAACATTTGTTACCCAGTCACGCATAGCTTCGTTAATTGCATCTTTAAGAGTTTTAGACCCTGTTGTCACTGGAACTACTTCTGCACCCAGTAATTTCATTCGCGCAACATTGAGTGATTGGCGCTTTGTATCTTCTTCACCCATGTATACAACACATTCAAGACCCATGAGGGCCGCTGCAGTTGCTGATGCAACGCCATGCTGGCCGGCTCCAGTTTCTGCAATGACGCGCTTTTTACCGGAACGTTTAGCAAGAAGTGCTTGTCCTAAAACATTATTGATCTTGTGACTTCCGGTGTGATTGAGATCTTCTCGTTTAAGAATAATTCGAGCTCCACCAGCGTGCTCAGCAAATCTTTTAGCTTCTGTAATGATGCTTGGACGTCCTGAATAAGTTTTATGCAAATGTGCGAGTTCTGCTAAAAATTCTGGATCTTTCTGCGCCGCAATGTGTGCAATTTCTATTTCATCTAGAGCACCGATCAACGCTTCTGGGACATACCGTCCGCCAAATTGACCAAAATGGCCAGCGCGAATATCTGTAGAAGAAGTACTCATGTTCAAATCTTACTAGCGTCCAAGTAAATGCTGCACGGCGAATTCTGGATCTCCCGCTCGCACCAATGCTTCGCCAACCAAAATTGCATTTGCACCTGAGTCGAGTGCGAATTGCACATCTGCTGGGGTGGAAATACCTGATTCGGCTATGCGCACCAAATGAGCCGGAATCAAGGGCAAAAGCTCTTTGAAAGCCACAGGGTCAACATCTAATGTCTTCAAATTTCGAGAATTAATGCCAATCATCTCGCAAGGATTATCCAAGGCGATTTCAAGTTCAGAGTGAGTATGTACTTCAACGATTGCATGCATGCCAAGTTCTTGAGTTAGTGCCAAATAATCTGAGAGTTGATTTTTAGATAGCGCCGCAACAATTAGTAATACAAGGTCAGCGCCGTGTGCCCGTGCTTCGTAGAATTGATATTGATCAACCATGAAATCTTTTCTTAAAATTGGAAGATCTACAACCTTGCGTACTGCATCTAAATCTTCGAGTGACCCGCCAAATCTGCGTCTTTCGGTGAGAACGCTAATTGCACTTGCTCCACCTTTTTCATAACGTGATGCGAGAAGTGCAGGATCGGTAATTGGTGCCAGCGCACCTTTGCTTGGCGATGATCTCTTTACTTCGGCAATCAGCGAGAGTGAGTTGTGAGTAAATGCAGTTATGTCGGATCGAGGTGCAGCAGCGACTTCGACTGCTTCTAGAATTTGTGCTTGAGAAAGTTTTCTACTCTCTAAATCTTCTTTCACACCTTCAATGATTGATTCAAGGACGCTCATGATTCTCGTCCATCAACGCTTGGGTCTTCACCTATATCTTGTCGGTTCCAGGAAGATGGCTTCGTTGGCTTTCTTTCATACCTGCTCGAAATTTTAAAACGAGATGATAGAAAAAATGCTGCAATAACTACCAGGGCAATAGAAAACAGAGAAATCAACGTTGTGCTCATCGTTGTCTCGCTAACGAGTTAGCAGCATGAATTGCGCCAAGTACTGCAGCAGCCTTGTTGCGGCACTCCTGATTTTCAGATTCGGGATCTGAATCAGCAACAATTCCTGCACCCGCTTGTACATAGGCCTTGCCGTCATACAAAACCGCCGTACGAATAGCAATGCAGGTATCAATGTTGCCTGTGAAATCGATATATCCAATTGCACCGCCATATATACCGCGTCGCGTGCTCTCGTGTTCTTCAATAATCTGCATTGCTCGAGGTTTTGGTGCACCAGATAATGTTCCAGCAGGAAAAACAGCAAAGAGTGCATCAACACAATTAGATTTTTCTGACAACGTTCCCTTAACAGTTGAAACGATATGCATTACGTGTGAATATCTCTCAATATGCATAAAATCTATAACTTCAACACTTCCAGGTTCGCATATTCTTCCAAGATCGTTACGTCCCAAATCAACGAGCATTAAATGCTCTGCGCGTTCTTTAGGATCTGCCAGCAACTCCTCGGCTAATTTTGCATCTATCTCAGGGGATGCCGAACGCTTTCTAGTGCCAGCGATGGGATGAACCATTACCTCTTTTTGATTGACCTTAACGAGTGCTTCAGGGCTAGATCCAACAACACTTATTCCATCATCGAATTGGAACAAGTACATATACGGACTGGGATTGTGCAACCTAAGCATTCGGTAGACATCAATTGGTTCTGCGTGAACATCGACGCTAAAACGTTGGGAAAGCACTACTTGGAAAGCTTCTCCTGCCAATATTTCTTCTTTGATTTCCAAAACCGATTGGCGATACTCATCTTGAGTTGTATTCGACTTGAATTCTGGAACAGTGCGCTCTTCTAATGTGCTTACGTAACCCTCTAAGGGATTGCTTAACTCTTCTTGCATGCGATCTAAACGCTTCACGCACTCTTCGTAGGCTTGATCAATTCGGTTATCGCTACCATCCCAATTAATTGCGTTAGCGATCAGAGTGACGGTCCCATCACTGTGATCCATAACTGCTAAATCACTCGTAAGCATGAAGGCTAATTCGGGAAGGGGTAAGTCTTTTGCGGAATGATTCCCAATTTTCTCTAATCTGCGTACGGTGTCATAACCCATGTAACCAACTAGTCCGCCTGTAAGCGGTGGTAAACCAGTTATCACCGGAGATTTTAAATGAGATGCGCTAATGCGAAGTGCCTCAAGTGGATCGATTCCTTGTGGTGCACCAGCTGGATACGTACCGGTCCAAACCGCTGCTCCATCTTTTTCGCTCAGTGTGGATTCTGTCCTTACGCCAATAAATGAGTACCGAGACCATGCTCCGCCATGTTCTGCCGATTCAAGTAAGAATGTATTTGCAGCACTCTTTGCCAGTTTGCGATAAATACCAAGAGGCGTTTCGCCATCTGCAAGTAATTTACGCGTTACTGGGATGACGTTGTAATTACGTGCATACGCGCGAAACTGATCTAAATTCATTCCAGTTGTACCGGCTTGTGAAAACAAGTGTGTTCACCTGTGTGACAGGCCGCTCCAATCTGTTCTACCGTAATGAGCAAAGCGTCTCCATCGCAATCAAGTGCAAGTGAAATAACCTTTTGCGTATGACCTGACGTCGCACCTTTTACCCATATTTCATTTCTTGAACGAGACCAATAGGTTCCTGCGCGGGTTTTAATCATCTGGGCAAGAGCTTGATGATTTACGTAAGCAAGCATCAAAACTTCTTTTGTCCGCGCATCTTGAGCGATAGCAGGAATTAGTATGTCTGGATTTTTGAGTAACGCAGTTACGTCTTCGGATAACTGATAGTCGCTCATGGCGTAATTCTGCCCTATGAGTTATTGATGGTGCGAATGGAATATCCAGCAGCGCTCAGATATGACTTTACGTCAGAGATCCTATGTATTCCGAAGTGAAAAACACTCGCAGCCAGTAGAGCATCGGCTCCAGCATCAAGGGCTGCGGCAAAATCTGATAGCGCTCCTGCCCCACCACTTGCAATCAAAGGAACCTTGGCAACAGATCGCACAGCAGAAATCATTCCAATGTCATAACCCGCTCTGGTTCCATCTGCGTCCATTGAATTGAGCAAAATTTCACCAACACCGAGTTTGCATGCTTTTTCTACCCATTCAATGGCATCTAGTCCAGCGCTTTCGCGCCCCCCGTGTGTTGTTACTTCAAATCCAGATTCGGTACGGGCGCGCCTTGCATCAACTGATAGCACTAGAACTTGAGAACCAAAGCGATCAACTATTTCTGAAATTAATTCAGGTCGATGAATTGCTGCAGTGTTGATTGAAACTTTGTCTGCACCTGCGCGAAGTAATCTATCTACATCATCGACACTCCTAATACCTCCGCCAACAGTGAGAGGAATAAATACTTGCTCTGCTGTTCTGCGGACTACATCAAGCGTTGTTTCGCGACCTGCAGAACTTGCAGAGATATCTAGAAACGTTAATTCATCCACTCCTTCGCTGTCATAGAGCGATGCCATTTCAACTGGATCTCCGGCATCAACTAAATCTGTGAAGTTAACCCCTTTGACCACGCGACCATCGGTAACATCAAGGCAAGCGATTATTCGCACAGATAGAGTCATCGACGTGTAATTTCTAGCGCTTGCTCTAAAGTGAAAGCGCCTGCATAAAGTGCCTTACCAACAATGGCACCTTCGACGCCGATATTTCGAAGCGATGCTAAATTTTCAATATCGGTTAGGTTTGAAATTCCACCACTTGCCACAACTGGGGCCTTTGTTACAGCGCAGACGGACTTGAGTAATTCAAGATTCGGGCCAGCCAACATTCCATCCTTGGTTACGTCTGTAACTACATAACGCGCACATCCATCACTATCTAGTCTTTGAATTGTTTCGAAGAGATCTCCTCCATCTCGAGTCCAGCCACGAGCCGACAAAATGTGCCCACGAACGTCTAAACCAACTGCAATGCGATCGCCAAATTCTGCAATCACGTGAGAAGTCCACTCGGGATTTTCTAGCGCTGCAGTTCCTAAATTAACTCGAGTACATCCAGTTGCGAGTGCTTTACGTAATGACTCGTCATCTCTGATGCCACCTGATAATTCAACTTTAATGTCTAAAGCGCCAATAACTTCTGCCAGTAAATCAGCGTTGCTGCCAATACCAAAGGCTGCATCGAGATCTACAAGGTGGATCCATTCGGCGCCTGATTTTTGAAAATCTAATGCAGCATCGAGTGGCTTGCCGTAACTCGTTTCTTTACTGAGTTCGCCTTGAACAAGTCGGACAGCTTTGCCATCTTTCACATCGACGGCTGGTAATAATTCAAGAAAACTCATAGTGCAGCACTCCAATTAGCAATTAATTTCAAACCAGCTTGTCCAGATTTTTCTGGATGAAACTGTGTCGCACATAAAGGGCCATCTTCTACAGCGGAGAGGAACTTTTCACCGTGAATCGTCCATGCCTGCGCCTTACCAACAGATTCTTTAGCAGCGTATGAATGAACAAAATAGAAAGACTCTTTTTCGACACCTTTAAAGAGTTGAGATGTTCCAATAATTTCAACTGTATTCCAACCCATGTGAGGAAGAATTGGAGCTTCGATTTCGCTCACAGTGCCATCCCACATTCCAATGCCTTTATGTGTTCCGTATTCGAGGCCGTCACTAAAAAGTATTTGCATACCAATACAGATTCCCAAAGTTGCTTTGCCAGCGCTCTTTCTCTGCCGAATCACATCGGCTGCGCTAATTGCATTGATGCCATTCATGCATGCTGCAAATGCGCCAACTCCTGGCACAACTAAACCATCGGCTTTGAATGCAACATCTAGATCAGATGTCAGTTGAACATCATGGCCAGTTGTTGCAAATGCACGTTGGGCAGACCGTAAATTTCCCGATCCATAATCCAAAATTGCTATCAAAGAACGCCCTTAGTTGATGGAACTCCGGTCACTCGTGCGTCTAAAGAAACAGCATCACGAAGCGCGCGAGCAACTGCTTTAAATTGAGCTTCGAATACGTGGTGCGCGTTACGACCTTCAAGGACTCTAATGTGAAGTGCAATGCGTGCTTCGGCAACAATGGATTCCCAAATGTGCTTACCAAGAGTCGTATCAAAGGTTCCGATTAGCTCGACAATTTCTGGTTGACGGTGAACTAAGTATGGACGACCTGAAAGATCAACTGCAGCTTGCACAAGTACTTCATCAAGCGGAACCATTGCATCACCAAAGCGACGGATACCTGCTTTATCGCCTAATGCTTCCCGCAGAGCTTGACCGAAGGCAAGAGATGTATCTTCAACTGTGTGGTGTGAATCAACATCAATATCACCGGTTGTCTTTACTGTGAGATCAAAACCCGAGTGCTTGCCAAGTTGTGAAAGCATGTGATCAAAAAATGCAACACCTGTGTCAACGGAAATATTTCCTTGTCCATCAAGATTGAGTTCGACCAGAACGCTGGATTCTTTCGTCGTACGTTCAACGCGTGCACTTCTCATTTTTTCCCCTGCTTCACTTGTTTAATACTTCTTTGATTGCCAATAAGAACTTCTTGTTTTCAGCTTCATTGCCGATAGTTACCCGCAAAAATCCTTCAAGACCCACATCTCGGATGAGGACCCCTTTATCGAGTAAATCTTTCCATACATCAGCACTTGCTCGCTTGAATCCTGAGAAGAGCAGAAAATTAGAGCAACTTGGAACTACTTCCAGCCCCAATTGAGTCAGTTGGCTCGCAACGTCTTCTCGCGCTGCTATCAAACCTTGAACAGTTGCTAAGAGTTCGTCACTAAATTCCAGTGCGGCACTCGCTGCTACTTGGGTCAAAGCGCTGAGATGGTAGGGAAGGCGAACAAGTCTCATTGCGTCAATCACTGATTGATGTGCGATTAAATATCCAACGCGTGCACCAGCGAATGCAAATGCTTTACTCATGGTTCTGATGACCACAATATTTGGAAACTTTTCAATAAGAGTTACTGCTGATTTTTCAGATGAAAACTCTGCGTAGGCTTCGTCGATAACTAATAACCCACCAACTGATTGTGCACTGCGTGCCAGAGTTTCGATTTCTGAGATCAGCACTGCGCTACCGGTTGGATTATTGGGAGTTGTCACAAAAGTTAGTGCAGGTCGAAGTGATTCGATTTGAGCAACCGCTGAATCACAATCCAATGTGAAATCTTTACGACGCATGCCATCAATCCAAGGTGTCGCAGTAACTTTTGCAATTAATGGATGCATGGAATACGAAGGTGTGAAACCAAGGGCTGACTTGCGACCAAAAGCGAGAAATATAGATTGAATGATTTCATTACTGCCATTAGCTGCCCACACGTTTGAAATATCCATCGATGTTCCTGATTGAGAATTAATGTATTGAGCGAGTGAAGTTCGAAGTGCTGATGCTTCGCGATCTGGATAACGATTGAGTTGTGCACCAATCTGGCTGACTCGATCCGCAATTGCCTTAATCAATGCAGGTGATGGTGAAAATGGATTTTCATTTGTGTTCAGTGATGCGTCGGCACTGACTTGCGGCGCTCCATAAGGCGACATTGGTGCAAGTTCGGAACGAAGTGGCAACCACTCTGGCCAGGTACTCACTTCGAACTCTTATTCTCTAATCGAGCGCTCATTGCTTCACCATGTGCTGGTAAATCCTCTGAGTTAGCTAGCGTGATCACTGTTGGAAGAATCTCTGTAAATGCCTTCTCGCTGTATTCAATGAAATGTAATCCGCGCAAAAAAGTTTGCACTGAAAGACCACTTGAATGGCATGCACAACCACCTGTTGGCAACACGTGATTAGAACCGGCAGAGTAATCGCCTAGAGAAACTGGAGAAAAACGACCAATGAATACGGCGCCTGCATTTCTTATCTGTTGCGCATCCCTGGCGCTATTTTTAGTTTGAATTTCGAGATGCTCAGCAGCATATGCGTTAGCAACTTCAATAGCCTGGTCAGTTGAATCTACCAATACAAATGCAGATTGAATTCCTGTGAGAGCTTCTTGAATTCGTAAAGAGTGTTTAGTTTTGGCGACACGTACTGCTAACTCTTTTTTAACATCGTCAATAAGTTCTTCACTCGTTGTTATAAGAATTGCTGCGGCAATCACATCGTGTTCTGCTTGGCTGATGAGATCCGCTGCAACATCGGCAGCAATCGCCGTTTCGTCAGCAACAATTGCTATTTCAGTTGGACCAGCTTCTGAATCAATGCCAATAATTCCACGCAATGCACTTTTTGCTGCTGCTACATAAATATTTCCCGGACCAGTTACCAGGTCGCATTTCTCGCAGAGGTTTTGCATTCCGTATGCAAAGAGTGCAATTGCTTGCGCACCTCCGACTGCATATACCTCAGTTACTCCGAGTAATTCGCAAGTAGCGAGAATTGTTGGGTGTGGCAATCCGCCAAATTCACTTTGCGGTGGAGATGCGACCGCAATGCTCTGGACCTTTGCAATTTGAGCAGGAATCACATTCATCATTACGCTACTTGGATAAACGGCGCGTCCCCCAGGAACATATAAACCAACGCGATCTACGGGCACCCATTTCTCTGTGACCGTTCCACCATCTACAACGTGTGTAGTTGTTTGACTTCTTGATTGATCGTTGTGAACTTTTCTAATTCGTTCAGCAGATACTTCAAGTGCGGTGCGAATTTTTGGATCTAACTCTTTGAGCGCTTTTGTAAGTTCTGCTCGAGGGACTCTGATTGACGCAGGTGCGATTCCATCAAATTCTTTAGAGAGGGCGATGAGATCACTTTCGTTTCCATTTTTAACGCGCATCAAAATTGGTTCAATTAATTTCATTGCTTCTACAACATTGAGTTCTGCGCGCGGAAGTAAGTTCGCGTATTCGGCTTTAGATAGGCTTTGACCACGAAGGTCTACAAAGCGCATCATGGGCAAACCTCACAGTGGTAATTAATCGGTTATTCGCAAAGCCTAATTCTACTAGCCCGCAAGGCAGTTAGGTCCGAGAATTGATTTCAAGTCAGCGCTGAGCGAAGGTGAGGAAGTAATCAAAGTGTCCAACTTCATCACAGTGAGCATTCCGTTCTCATCAAGGTGTAAATGAACTTCGCGCTTGCCTGGGTGTGAACGAAGTATCTCCTTCATTCGATCAACTACCGGTGGCGTGCATTGATTAATAGGTAGCGTGATGACAAGTGGTCCAGTTGGAGCGGCGCTGACGTCGGCGCTCTTCATTTCAAGAGCGGTGAATCTAACTTGATCCTCGCGCTTATCTACTCGACCACGAATTAATACAATTCGATCTTCAGTAAGAGTTAATGCATATTGATTGTAAGTATTTGAGAAGAAAAGAGTTTCAATGGATCCTTCTAAATCCTCAATGGTTACAACCGCCCATGATGCACCTTGCCGAGTTACTTTTCTTGTAACAGATGTGATTAAGCCACCAATGGTCACAATTTGATCATGGTGGCCACCGTCATCGAGTAATTCGCTGATGGACATATCTGTGCCAGAACGCAAAACATGTTCAACTCCGAGAAGAGGATGATCTGAAACATAAAGGCCTAGCATTTCTCGTTCATAGGAAAGCAACATGGCTTTCTCCCATTCACCAGTTGGAATGTCTAAGGCAACGCTAGAAACTGATGTTGCAGACTCTCCCCCAAACAAATCAAATTGGCCGATCGCTTCTGCTCGCTTTGTTTCGATTACAGAGTCAATCGCTTCAAGATAAACCGCCATCAAGCCTTTACGTGTATGACCTAATGAATCAAATGCTCCAGCTTTGATAAGTGATTCAATGGTTTTCTTATTGCATACCTGCGCATCTACTTTTGCTAAGAAATCTCCAAATGATTTGAAGCGATCCTTTGCATCACGCGCACTCTTAATGGATGCGACCACCCCTTCGCCAACATTTCGAATTGCTGCAAGTCCGAAACGAATATCTGTACCGCGAGGGGTGTACTCGGAATCTGATTCATTGACATCAGGGGGCAATACTTGAATTCCCATGCGACGACACTCGCTTAAGTACAGCGCTGACTTATCTTTGTCATCGCGCACAGAAGTAAGAAGTGCTGCCATGTATTCGGTTGGATAATTTGCCTTCAGATAAGCAGTCCAATATGAAACAACTCCGTACCCCGCACTGTGTGCTCGGTTGAACGCGTAATCAGAGAAGGGAATAAGAACATCCCATAAACGTTTGATAGCAGCATTACCAAATCCATTTTCCTTCATACCTGCTTCGAATGGAACGTACTCTTTATCTAGAATCTCTTTATTTTTCTTACCCATTGCCTTACGCAATAAATCTGCGCGACCGAGTGAGAAACCAGCCACTTTTTGAGCAATCGCCATAACTTGCTCTTGGTAAACAATGAGGCCGTATGTATCTCCCAATATTTCATCGAGAACTTCAGATAACTCGGCATGAATAGGTTCGACAGGTTTGCGCTTATTTTTTCTATCTGCATAGTTATTGTGTGCGTTTTCCCCCATAGGACCTGGGCGATACAAAGCAATAACCGCAGAAATATCTTGGAACGAGTCCGGTGACATGCTTCGAAGGAGTGCACGCATTGGTCCACCATCGAGTTGGAATACACCTAATGTGTCACCACGTGAAAGAAGCTCGAATGTTTTCTTGTCATCGAGTGTGAGATCTTCTAGAACTACATCAATTCCCTTATTGGCCTTTATATTTAAAAGTGCATCATCTAGAACAGATAGATTTCGAAGTCCCAAGAAATCCATCTTTAATAATCCAGTTGCTTCGCAAGCACCCATATCGAATTGCGTAATAATGGATCCATCAGCTTCGCGTCGATGAATAGGAATAACATCGAGCAAAGGTTCGCGAGAAAGAATCACACCAGCGGCATGAACTCCCCATTGACGCTTTAAGCCTTCAAGTCCTAATGCAGTATCTACAACTGTTTTTGAATCTGGATCGCTTTCATAGAGATTCCTAAACTCTCCTGCTTCACCGAAGCGATCATTATCGGGATCAAATACTCCAGCCAGAGATATGTCTTTACCCATAACAGATGGTGGCAACGCTTTGGTCAGTTTTTCTCCAATGGCATATGGATAACCAAGTACGCGAGTTGAATCTTTGATTGCTTGTTTAGATTTAATTGTGCCGTAGGTAATAATTTGTGCGACGCGATCTTCCCCATATTTGGTTGTTGCATAACGAATCATTTCGCTGCGTCTGCGTTCATCGAAATCTAGATCAATATCTGGCATAGAAATACGTTCTGGATTAAGGAATCGTTCAAAGAGCAAGCCATGCTCAAGTGGATCAAGTCCAGTAATTCCAAGTGCATATGCAACAAGTGAGCCAGCCGCAGATCCTCTACCGGGACCTACGCGAATACCAACTTTCTTAGCATGCGCAACTAAGTCAGCAACAACTAAAAAGTAACCAGGAAAACCCATCTTGATCATTACATCTAACTCGTACGCCAAACGTGCACGATGCGCATCCGTTGCTCGTACGCCCATGCGATCGTTTAATCCTCGCTGGGATTCTTTTATCAGCCACGAATCTTCTGTCTCACCCGTTGGAACTTCGAAACGTGGAAGCAAATTTTCGCCTTCGCGCAGAGTGACATTGCACCGTTCGGCAATAAGTAGCGTGTTGTCACAACTCTCTGGAATGTCTTTAAAGAGCTCTCGCATTTGCGCAGGGGTTTTGAGATAGAACTCATCATTATCAAATTTAAATCGCTTGGGATCAGCAAGGGTAGAACCAGATTGAACGCACAACAGTGCCTCATGAGATCGAGCATCTTCATTAAATGTGTAGTGCAGATCATTTGTTGCTAGCAATGGCAATCCGAGTTCTTTACCGAGTTTGAGTAGATCAGCTTTCACACGAGATTCGATATCAATGCCGTGATCCATAACTTCTAGAAAGAAATTTTCGGCACCGAAAATATCTCGATAATCAGATGCTGCTGCTACTGCTTCTTTATATGCGCCCATGCGAATACGCGTTTGAATTTCTCCACCCGGACATCCAGTTGTTGCGATTAAACCTTTTGAATATCTCGTGAGTAACTCTCGGTCCATTCTTGGTTTGTAGTAATAGCCTTCAAGGGATGCAAGGGAAGAGAGTCTAAATAGATTTGAAAGGCCTTCATTATTTTCAGCCAGAATCGTCATGTGCGTATACGCACCGCCGCCAGAGACATCATCTTCTCCACCATCGGCCCATTTGACGCGTTTCTTTTCAAAACGAGATTCAGGTGCAACGTAGGCCTCGATACCAATAATTGGTTTTACCCCAACTTTTTTGGCTTGCTTATAGAAATCAAATGCACCAAAGACATTGCCATGATCTGTCATTGCAATTGCGGGCATCTCTTGACGTGCTACTTCTGCGACGAGATCGCCTACGCGTGCGGCTCCATCGAGCATCGAATACTCGGTGTGAACATGAAGGTGGGCAAAAGAGGACATCGGTGGTGAGATTAGTCGCTACGGAAGAACTGCGCTGGAAAGCAACGCCAGAGCATTTGTGAGATCAGCTGGATATGGTGCGTTAAAGGTAAGGCGCTCACCCGAAACAGGATGAGTCAATTCGAGATTAATCGCGTGCAACCATGGTCGTGACATTTCCAGTGATGCTGCCAAAACAGGATCGGCGCCATACGTAAGGTCACCGACTAGTGGATGCCGAAGTGCTGAAAAATGAACACGAATTTGATGTGTACGTCCGGTTTCTAATTCAACTTTAACGAGTGAAACTCCGCGATAAAATTCGATAACCTCGTAGTGCGTAATACTTTCTTTGCCATTTGCGACAACTGCAAAACGATGATCTTCTTTTGGATGGCGATCAATAGGTGCATCAATTGTTCCAGTGCTTGGATCCATATGGCCTTGAATCAACGCATGATAAATCTTTGTGACATTTCGCGATTTAAATGCATCTTTAAGAAATGTATAGGCCTGATCCGTTTTTGCAACAACCATTAATCCACTTGTGCCAACATCTAATCGGTGAACTATTCCGGCTCGCTCTGCTGGGCCACTTGTAGAAATTGTGTAGCCGGCCGCACTAAGAGCTCCAACAACAGTTGGACCTTCCCATCCGGGACTTGGATGTGCTGCGCAACCTACTGGCTTATCAATAACGACAATTGATTCGTCGTTGTAAATAATTGATAGACCTGGAATTGGAGTCAATGGAATTGGTTCGGGGTTCTTCTCTTCTGGCATGAGAACTTCAATGATTTGTCCCGCTGCAACTTTGTCTGATTTGCTCATTGCTTTGCCCGATGTTGTGATGTCTCCATCTTCGAGCAGACGAACTACCGAAGTTCGAGAGAGACCAAGAACTCGTGTAAGCGCGCTATCAATGCGTTCGCCCGCGACACCTTCTGGCACAGACAAGGTTCGTGAAACTCGGGCCATCTTCAACTCTCGTCTGTGTGTGTAGATCGTGGGGCAATTGGAGCAATATTTCGAATTGTAAGTATTAGTGCAATAACTGCTGCAATCACAATAGCGCTATCTGCCACATTAAATACTGGCCAACGCGGTAATTGAATCCAATCAATAACGTGTCCTTGTAAAAAGCTAGGAGCTCGAAAGATGCGATCGGTGAGATTGCCCAAAATTCCACCTAGAACGAGTCCGCACACGATTGCCCATCCTCGTGAAGTAAGTTGCGGCGCATAACGGGTAATCAAAATCAGGACCATGAGTGCAAATATTGTAAAGATAATTGTTTTTCCAGCGCCGATACTAAATGCGGCACCTGAGTTTCGGATAAATGTGAGTTGGAGAAAAGATCCTAAGATTTCAATGTTTGCTCGAGATGATAAAACTTTCTCGGCCCATACCTTCGTACCTAGATCTATTAACCACACAACCCAGGCGATGAGATAGAGCGAGCGCCACGGGCGCATTGCTAGCGCCGTTCCTCTTTCTGCTTGCAGAGCATGCAGAGTGTTGCGCGTGGGAAAACTTGTAAACGTGCTTTGCCGATTGCCGCGCCGCACTCTTCGCAATTACCGTAAGACTTTGTATCGATGCGTTCTAGTGCGCGCTCTGTCTGTAAAACCATGTCACGCGCATTTATAACGAGCGACATTTCGTGTTCGCGCTCGAAAGTTTTTGTTCCAGCATCTGCCTGATCATCGCCTGCGCCATCTCCGGCATCTGCAATGAGGGCATCCATTTCACGTTCAACTGTTGAAAGATCTGCCTGAAGGCGTACGAGCTCCTTGGCTAATTCGCTTCGAATGGCTTTAAGTTCAGTGGCATTCCATGCTGACTCGCTTTCGGAGACAACTATTGGAGTAGGTGCTTGTTTGATTGGCTTAAGCGGTGCAACTTTTTTTCCACTCTTGGCTGGTCTGGCAGGTGGTGGCATCACTAGTCGACGTTCTTCAACAACAGGGGTACTAGCTGGTGCCACGATTGTTTTAACACTAACTGTCTGGGATTTTTCATCAACTGTCAGCGTTGTCTTGGAAGGAAAAGGACGTCCAGAAACTTTCTTAACGGCTTTGGCCGGTGCTTTCTTTGCAGCAACTTTTTTGGCTGGAGCTTTCTTTGCAACCTTCTTAACAGGTTTTTTTGCGATAGCCTTTTTAGCCGTTTTCTTTGCAACCTTTGAAGCAGGCTTTTTAACCGCTTTCTTTACAGGTTTCTTAGGCACGCGGCGAACCCTATGCTGACAACGGCGCGAGTACCAACTTCGCCACGAAGAAAGTTACGCGTGAGCATGGAATAGACTTACGCCCTTATGGTATTTCGCCCAATTTCAGCCCAGATCGATCTTCCTGCAATGGAGCACTCGATCCTTGATTTTTGGCGCACGAACGCAATCTTCGAAAAATCTGTTTCCGGGCGAGATGGTTCACCTACCTGGACTTTCTATGAAGGTCCGCCAACTGCAAATGGAATGCCAGGTACGCACCATATTGAAGCGCGTGTATTTAAAGATGTATTTCCACGTTTTCATACAATGAAAGGCAAACAAGTTGTTCGCAAAGCTGGATGGGATTGCCACGGACTTCCAGTTGAAATTGCAGTAGAAAAAGAGTTGGGCTTTAGCGGTAAAGGTGACATCGAAAAATTTGGCATCTCGCAATTCAATGACAAGTGCCGCGAATCAGTCACTCGTCATGTCGATGCATTTACAGCGATGACTAACCGTATGGGTTTCTGGGTTGATTTCGATGAAGCGTATTGGACTATGGCACCTGCCTACGTTGAAAGTGTCTGGTGGAGTCTTTCTCAAATTCACAAAAAGGGTTTGCTCGTTCAAGATCACCGCGTAGCACCGTATTGCCCGCGATGTGGAACGGGTTTATCTGATCACGAATTAGCGCAAGGCTATGAAACTGTTACTGACCCTTCAGTCTATGTTCGCTTTCCAATTACTTCTGGGCCGCTCCAAGATTTGGGTGCGGCTCTTCTTGTTTGGACAACTACACCGTGGACACTTGTTTCAAATACCGCGATTGCTGTTAATCCAAAGGTGACGTATACAGTTGCCAGAGTTACACATGAAGAAAAATCCGAAGTTCTAGTTGTGGCAGAACCATTGCTTGAAAAACTCCAGGGAGAAGTTGAAATTCTCTCGAAAGTTCTCGGCAAAGATTTAGAACGAACAACATATTCAAGACCATTTGATTTCGTAGAGATTCCTGATTCTCACTTCGTAGTCCTTGCCGATTATGTAACCACTGAGGATGGAACAGGATTGGTTCACCAATCCCCTGCTTTTGGGGCAGATGATTTACAAGTCTGTCGTGCTTATGGCTTGCCAGTTGTTAATCCAGTTGCACCAGATGGTCACTTTTTATCGGATGTCGAACTCGTCGGCGGAATGTTTTTTAAAGATGCAGATAAACCTTTAGTCAAAGAGTTAAAGTCTCGTGGTTTGTTGTATCGCCACCAACCATATGAGCACTCATATCCTCACTGCTGGCGCTGTCACACAGCACTTATTTATTACGCGCAACCATCGTGGTACATCCGTACTACTTCTATTAAAGACGAACTCTTGCGAGAGAACGCGGCGACTAATTGGTATCCAGAAACGATTAAAACTGGTCGCTACGGAGATTGGCTCAATAACAATATTGACTGGGCACTTTCGCGTAATCGATATTGGGGAACTCCACTTCCAATTTGGCGATGCGAAAACAAGCACGAAGTCTGCATCGAATCACTGGCTGATTTGGGTGTACGTGCTGGCCAAGAGTTATCAAATCTTGACCCTCACCGTCCATTTGTAGATGACATTACTTTTGCATGCTCAGAGTGTTCTGAAACCATGGTGCGCGTTCCGGAAGTAATCGATTGTTGGTATGACTCTGGTGCAATGCCTTTTGCGCAATGGGGATATCCGCACCAAGAAGGCAGTAAAGAGAAGTTCGAAGCGTCTTATCCTGCAGATTTTATTTGTGAAGCTATTGATCAAACTCGTGGTTGGTTCTACACATTGATGACCATCGGAACTTTGGTCTTTGATAAATCATCCTATGAAAATGTTTTATGTCTTGGTCACATCCTGGATAAAGATGGACGCAAGATGAGTAAGCACCT
>CAFAAY010000012.1_pt1 | contig 18226 bp, 16 predicted proteins | sample 7267711 | NCBI WGS metagenome assembly CAFAAY01 (sample SAMEA6813998, study PRJEB35770) | uncultured Candidatus Planktophila sp. | biome: Freshwater; feature: Freshwater reservoir; material: water | place: Czech Republic | collected 2017-08-18 | depth 30m m | reverse complement strand
ACGTGATTACTCACGTGTGATGTTTGCAGGTGCACACGATGAAATTCCAGATCGTCAAGGTCGCATAACTATTCCGCAGAGTTTGCGTACGTATGCAGCGCTTGAAAAAGAGTGCGTTGTTATTGGTGCAAATACTCGCGTTGAAATTTGGGATTCAACTTCATGGAATCAATATTTAGCAGATCGTGAAAAGGGATTCGCCGATGTTTCTGAGGAGGTGTTCCCAGGACTTTTCTAGTCCTTCATAAAAACAACTCTCATTTGTGGCCACTGCCGACCCTGCGACTGCGGCGCCCCTTCCCCGGCGCCGCATATAACAATCCGTCGGCCGGCAGTGACCAGAGATGAGAGAAGAGCACAAAAATCAGAGAAAGGGGGAGGCAATGATTCAGGAAAGTAATACGCAGCATGTATCTGTCATGCGCGATCAATGCATTGATTTACTTTCCCCTGCTATTTCATCTCACGCTAACCCTGTAGTTATCGATGCAACACTTGGTTTAGGTGGCCACACAGAAGCGCTACTAAATAAATTTCCACACTTAGTTGTCATAGGAATTGATCGCGATAGGCAAGGTATTGAAATTGCGAATGAGCGACTTTCCGCTTTTGGTGCGCGCTTTGTTTCCCATCACAGTATTTTCGACGGTATTTCTGAAATTGCTAAACAACATGGATATTCGCATGTTCAGGGAATCCTCTTTGATTTAGGTGTCTCATCACTTCAACTAGATATGGCCGAACGAGGATTCTCATACGCTCATGAAGCAGAACTCGATATGCGTATGGATAAGAGCCAAGGAATAACAGCTGCAGACATCATCAATACATATGCGCCAGGAGATTTAGTTCGCATTCTTCGTACTTATGGCGAAGAAAAATTTGCTACTCGAATCGTTGAATCAATCATTAAAGAGCGCGAAAAAGCGCCACTTAATTCAACCTCACAACTTGCAACGCTAGTAAAAAATGCGATTCCTGCAGCGACTCGGCGCACTGGCGGAAATCCTGCCAAGCGCACTTTCCAGGCACTACGTATCGAAACAAATGACGAACTCGGAGCGATTACACGTGCGATTCCGCAGGCATTAGAACTGCTCGATGTTCATGCACGGCTTGTAGTGATGTCATTTCAATCTCTAGAAGATCGAATTGTTAAGAATTTTTTTCAGGAAGCAACAACATCCGGAACCCCTCGGGGCTTACCTGTTGAAATCGCAGAATTGGCCGCCAAGTTTGCACTTGTCTTCAATGGAAGTCAGAGTCCAACAGATAGAGAAGTTCAAGAAAATTCACGAGCTGCATCCGTTCGATTACGTGCAATCGAAAGGGTGGCTGCATAAATGGCAATGACAGCAATTGCACCAGCAATCACCAAAACAACTTCTCGCGTTGCGCAAAAATCTACTCGCGCAGCACTTCGAATCGTTGCCGATGCATCCGCTGGAAAACAGGCAGATCGCAGATTCTTTGCTCGTTTTATCACAGTTCTCGGCGCATTCTTTTTAATGTCTCTGCTATTGATTAATACGTTGTTAGCACAGGATGCATTTGAGTTATCTAAATTACAAGCAGATTTAAAATTGTCCAGCGATCAATATGAAGCGGTTTCACATGAAATAGAGCGGCTTTCATCTCCTGCGGTGTTGGCCCATGAAGCACAAAAACTGGGCATGAAACCATCGCTTACGCCAACCTTTCTAAATCTGGATGTGCCTCGTGGGTAATTTAAATATGGCTAAAAAGCGCCTAGTTGTTCTTACAATTTTCGCGTTGTCATTCATGTTGCTGTTCGCGGGTCGACTTATCCAAGTCCAAATTTTTAATGCTGCAGATTATAAAATTCGTGCCGTAGATGAAATGGAAAACTCCCGTTTGATTCCTGCCAAACGTGGAGATATCACCGACATCAATGGAGTGACATTTGCCAGAAGTGTGGCAGCGATAAATATCGTTGTTGACCAGACTCAGATTTCAGATCCTGCCCGAGTTGCGGCATTTGCCGCACCAATTCTTAAGATGCCAGTTGCAGAAGTACAAGATGCAATTTCAGGAAAGCTTCGATACAACATGGTCTTATCAAATGCCGCACCTGCTATTTGGCGTTCTCTCGTAGATGCTATGGCAACTCACAACGCTGCACTTGAACCTAACCAAATCAATCAACGAATTATTGGATTCTTTGCCGAGCGCGGTTACATTCGAGACTACCCATCTGGCTCCTTACTTGCTTCACTAATTGGATTTGTTAGAAATGATGGCGTTGGAGCAACTGGCCTGGAATCAAGCATGAATTCAGTTATTGCCGGAACAGCAGGACGTTATTCGTATGCAGCTGCCGCAGGAGCTGAAATACCAGGTTCTCAATCTGAAATTATTTCAGCACAAAAAGGTACGAGCATTCGCCTCACCATAGATCGAGATATTCAGTGGGTTGCATCGAAGGCGATTTCAGATGCGGTTCGAAAATCTCGCGCACTCAGTGGAACTGTCATTGTTATGGATCCAAAAACTGGCCACATTTTGGCTCATGCAACTGCGCCGACTTTTGATCCAAATAACACCAAGAGCGTCTCACTTAATTTGATGCGAAATTATTCCGTACAAGAAGTGTACGAACCTGGATCCACTGGAAAAGTAATGACATTGGCTGCAGCGTTGGAAGAGAAGAAAATAACTCCCACAACTGTTTTCACAGTGCCGTATTCATTAAAGCGAAGCGATGCGACTTTCCACGATCACGAACGCCATCGCACGCAACAGATGACTGCAACAGGAATTCTTGCGGTTTCAAGTAACACAGGTTCAATTCAAATCGGTGAAACGATTAGTAATGACACTTTGCATAGTTATCTTTCAAAATTTGGCATGGGAACGAAAACTGGATCTGGCTTACCCGGTGAATCCGCAGGAATACTTCATCCTGTAAAAGATTGGTCTGGAACATCTGCTCCAACAATTGCTTTTGGACAAGGTTATTCACTCACTGCCATGCAGGCGACAAGTGTTTTTGCAACTATTGCAAATGATGGAATTCGTGTTTCACCAACGGTGATTGCAGGAACAAGTGATGCATCAGGTAATTTCACTCCTGCTCAATCGCGTACTTCAGAAGAAGTTGTTAGTCCGGAAACTGCAACGCAACTGCGTCTAATGATGGAAAGCGTGGTTTCTGCAACTGGAACCGCACCATCGGCTGCAATTCCTGGTTATCGAGTTGCAGGAAAAACTGGTACTGCGATGCGATACAACAGTGATTGTGGTTGCTATAGCGGCTATACGGCATCATTTATTGGGTTCGCTCCAGCAGATAAACCCGCATATGTCATCAGCGTAACAATTCAAAACCCGCAAGGAATGCACTACGGAGGAACTCTTGGTGGTCCAGTTTTTAAAGAAGTGATGTCATTTGTTTTGCAATCACGACATATTTCTCCAACGAATACAATTGTTCAGCCAGTTGCTTTGCTGCAGACTGATCTTAAAAAGAGTTCACAACTTAATTCGAAGGCAGCCAGATAATGATTCGCCCACTTACGCAAACCGAGCGTTCGCTATCTTCAATGCTTTCTATAATTGGCGCAAGTACGGACATATCAGCTGCAGATTTAGAAAAAATCGCAGTTACTGGAATATCTAGTTCAAGCAATGACGTCGAAGCAGGTGACCTATTCTGTGCTTTTGCTGGCGCTAAAGTACACGGCGCATCTTTTGCACGTGATGCGATGAAATCAGGCGCAGTAGCAATATTAACTGATGCAGATGGGGCAAAGTTAATAAAGGAAATGCCTGTTGTGGTTGTGAGCAATGTACGTAAAAGTGCAGCAATACTTTCGTCATGGTTTTATGGCGAACCTATGCGCGATCTTTTTAGCATTGGGATTACGGGAACAAACGGCAAAACAACAGTGAGCACTCTGTGCCATCAGATTTTTCAAAACGCAGGACAGGAAAGTGGATTAATTGGAACAGTAGAAACGCGTATTGGAAGTGAAATTCTTTCAAGCACTCGTACAACTCCAGAAGCTGCAGAACTGCAATCATTAGTTGCGACTATGAGAGAGCGTCATTGTCGTAATTTAGTGATGGAAGTATCGAGTCACGCCCTGACGCTAGAGCGAGTGAGAGGCAGTTATTTTGCGGCTGTGGGTTTCACGAATCTGTCCCAAGATCATTTGGATTTTCATGGAAGTATGGATGAATATTTCGCCGCTAAATCAAAGCTATTTACCTTTGAATACGCTGATCAAGCTTTCATCAACATAGATGATGCATACGGTCAAATATTGGCCGACAGCATTGAATTGCCAGTTCAGACTCTCTCTCGATTTAATGAAAGTGCTACATGGCATTACACGCGGATCGAAGAAGGTATCCAATTCAGCGACATTTCGATTCGAGGAGTGGGCGGAATTTTGATAGATACTCGTACAACCCTACGAGGTGGCTTCAATTTCGATAACTTATTAATGGCCGTTTCAATCTGTGTTGAATCAGGAATTGATCCAATTGATATTGCAACTCTGATTCCGCAATTAGTTGGTGCTAATGGCCGACTTGAACCGGTGAATTTGGGACAAAACTTTACAGCCCTTGTTGACTATGCCCATAGCCCTGACGCAGTTGCACGTGTTCTGGCTGCTGCCCGGGAAATGACAGATAAAAAAGTGATTGGAGTTTTGGGGTGTGGTGGAGATAGAGATAATTCAAAGAGAAATGTAATGGGGCAAGAACTTTCGTTGCGAAGTGATATTGCAATTTTTACGAGCGATAACCCTCGATCTGAAAATCCACAAGCGATTCTTGAACAGATGACTCACGGTTTAAAGATTTCAGCACCCAGCGCTATTGTGCAAGACCGAGCCGAAGCAATTACATTGGCTGTCAATCTTGCCCAACCTGGTGATGTTGTAATTGTGTTGGGTAAAGGTCACGAACGCGGTCAGGAAATTAACGGGGTAGTACACCCATTCGATGATCGATTAATTGTGGCTCATGCAATTGAGGCTAAGAAATGATTGCACTTACTCTTGAACAGATAGCCACGATTGTTGGTGGCAAAACATTTGGGAATTCTGCACAAGTCATCACAGCACCTCCTGTTTTTGATTCACGAGATGCTGTGAAGGGATCTCTTTTTCTCGCGCTGGTTGGTGAAAAATCTGATGGTCATGAATTCATTAGCGATGCACAATCACACGGTGCGTCAGGATTCATGACTACTCGCGAAGTAAATGGTGATGGCGTTCTCGTCGCAGATGTTCTACTAGCGGTGAAAGCCTTAGCTGCCTATGTGAGACGGCAGTTACCAGATTTAAAGGTTATAGCCATCACCGGATCAAGTGGAAAAACCACTACTAAAGATTTATTGGCATCGATACTTTCTAGTCGTGCAGAATGTGTATCTACCAAAGCCTCTTTCAATAACGAACTCGGCGCTCCAATTACTCTCCTTGAATGCACTACTGAAACTAAATATTGCATCCTAGAAATGGGAGCACGCCATCAAGGAGATATCGCAGCACTATGCGAAATGGCGCAACCAGATATTGGAGTCGTTTTGCGTGTGGGAACCGCACATTTGGGCGAATTCGGAAGTGTTGAAAAAATTGCTCAAACAAAGAGTGAACTCATACAGGCATTGAGTCCGGATGCAATCGCTGTACTTGGAACTTATGATCGATTTACGAAAGCAATGAATTCTCTTCACACAGGAAGAGTTATCTATTTTGGGCAAGATTCTCATGATGATGTACGCGCTGCCGACATTGAAATGCGTGAAGCGCGAGCACATTTTGACCTTGTCACACCAGCGGGGCGTGATGCAGTTGGTATGCGTTTAATTGGTGCTCACCAAATTTCAAATGCTTTGGCTGCAGCTGCAGTATGCACAGCCCTTGAAATTCCTATTGAAGTGATCGCAAGTGGTTTATCCACTGCAGACCTTGCGAGCAAATGGCGAATGCAAATCAATGAAGTCGAAGATTTGCTTATCATCAATGATTCCTACAATGCCAATCCAGAGTCAATGAAGGCAGCACTTGATTCTTTAGTTTTATTCGCACAAGAACGCGGCGGCGCTTCATGGGCATTTCTTGGACAGATGCATGAACTTGGATCACAAAGCGACGCGCTTCATGCATCAGTTGCAGCACATGCTCATGAGTTAGGTATCGATCACCTTGTAAGTATTGGAACACGAGCATTTGCTGAAGGCATTCCAGCGCAGAGCTCTACTACGCTTCATTATTGCCAGGACATAGCACAAGCACTTTCACTTGTGTCACATTGCGCCCCAGGCGATGTTGTACTTGTGAAAGCTTCACGATCTGAGCACTTTGAGACGTTAAGCCAAGGGTTAGAAGATTCATGGAAAGAATTGCGCAGAGAGGATAAGAAGTGAAAGTTATTCTCATTGCTGGTGCTATGGCGCTTCTATTTTCACTCTTTGGTACACCTTTTCTAATTCGAATTCTCGCCAAGCGTGGTTTTGGTCAAATAATCAGAGATGACGGCCCAACATCTCATCACACAAAACGTGGAACTCCCACCATGGGTGGAATTGTAATTATTGTTGCAACTCTCTTTGCATATGCCATTGCACATTTTTTTTCTGGACGTCCACCAACTATTTCAGCACTTTTAGTAATTGGTCTTGTTGTTTCATTAGGTTTAATTGGTTTCTTAGATGACTATCTAAAGATCTCGCGCAAGCAATCACTGGGTCTTTCCGGTAAACAAAAATTAGTTGCACAGGCGGCCATTGCCTCACTCTTTGGTTATCTTGGAATTCAATTTGCGGACCTAGATGGTCTCACGCCAATTTCCCAGCACTTATCTACTGTGCGGGAAACTTCACTCGTACTTGGTCCGATCCTGGTCGTCATTTGGGTTGCATTTATGGTTGTGGCAACTAGTAATGGCGTTAATCTCACAGATGGTTTAGATGGTCTTGCAAGCGGCGCATCAGCGATGACATTTTTAGCATTTGTACTTATCGGGGTTTGGGAATTTGGACAGAGTTGTGCAATTGCTCTATCAAACAATTGTTATGCAGTCCGAGATCCTTTGGATCTAGCTGTTCTCGCCGCCGCCTTTGCTGGTTCGTGCACAGGATTTTTATGGTGGAATGCATCGCCTGCAAAAATATTTATGGGAGATACTGGATCATTGGCGTTAGGTGGAGCACTTGCCGGACTCGCAGCAACATTACGCGTTGAGTTATTACTTATTCCTCTAGGTGGGCTATTCGTAATCATCACTATGTCAGTAATAATTCAAACGCTTTATTTTAAAATTTCTGGCGGTAAACGTGTCTTTAAGATGGCGCCTTTGCAGCATCACTTTGAATTATTGGGTTGGGGAGAAGTCACCATTGTTATTCGGTTCTGGATCATTGCCGGACTCAGCGTTGCACTTGGTCTAGGTCTTTTTTACGCTCAATGGGTCAGCGCTTAAGTAGTTTTATATGCCACTTAATTTTTCTAAGAGTCGAATTTTAATTCTGGGCGGTGGGGTAACCGGAAGCGCTCTTGCACACTCACTGACGCGTCGCGGTGCAATCATTGGGATTGCCGATGATAAAAAAATCGAGGATAGTTCCATACTGACTTATTTAACCGAAGCCGTAGACATCAGCGAATGGGAGAGCGTCGTTGTCTCTCCCGGTTGGAAACCAAGCCATCCATTAATTCAGAAATTTATTGCAGCCGATGTAATGATTACGAATGAGATTGATCTTGCTTGGCAGATCAAACAAGAAGAAGCACCGCATCAACGTTGGTTCGCTCTGACAGGCACCAATGGCAAGACAACAACTGTGGAGATGGCGGCGGCCGCAATGCGAGCTGGCGGCCTTCATGCAATGGCGTGCGGAAACGTGGGAGACACGGTTATCGACGCGGTTGAAAATAAAGAAAAATTTGATGTTCTAGTTTTAGAACTTTCATCATTTCAGATTCATTGGATGAAAAGTGCTCAATTCAATGCTAGCGCCGTTCTTAACATTGCAGATGATCACACTGACTGGCATGGAGATTTTGAAGAGTACGCACGAACCAAGATTTCAATTCTGGATTCTAGTTCTACGGGAATTCTCAATGCCGATGATGCCGAAGTTGTTAAGCGTTCGGTTCATTGGAAAGGACGCAAGGTCTTTTTCACGTTAGATACACCTGGGCCAGGTGAAATTGGTGTCGTTGAGGAGCTACTAGTTGATCGCGCATTTGTTCCAGATCCTCAAGAAGCAGCAATGATCTGCGAACTTAATGAAATTAAACCAACAGTTCCGCACAATGTTTCAAACGCCCTTGCAGCGGCCGGTTTAGCCAGAGCTGCTGGCGTCGATCACGAAAGCATTAGAAGCGCACTGAGTGCATTTACGCCTGGGCGCCATCGAATAGAACAAGTACTTATGAATAATGGGATTTCATGGATTGATGACTCCAAGGCAACTAATCCGCATGCGGCTAGCGCATCGATTATGTCCGCACTTTCAATTGTTTGGGTCGCAGGCGGTCTTGCTAAGGGTGCGCGAATGGATGAGTTAGTTAAGCGCTGCAGTAAGCGAATAAAAGCAGCTGTATTAATTGGTGAAGATAGAGCGCTGATTGCCAAAGCGCTGCGAGAGCATGCACCGCACGTTGCAATTATAGAAATTGATACACCTACGCAGTATCACATTGGATCTGCTGACAATTCCTTAATGGAGGAAGTAGTCCAGGCAGCGCAAGGTTTTGCAGTAGAAGGTGACACTGTTTTGTTAGCCCCAGCGTGTGCTTCGATGGATCAATTTACGAATTACGCAGATCGCGGTGAACGCTTCGCAGAAGCAATAAAGAAGGTGGTAACCGGTGAGTCAAACAACGCATAAATTTCTAGCCAAACCATCTAGTTCTTACAAAATCTTGATGTTCTCAACTCTTGCACTCAGTATTCTCGGAGCAGTCATGGTTTTTTCCGCATCTTCTATTTATTCACTTGAAAACAAAGGTAATTCATTTTCAATTATTGGGCGCCAATTCTTCTTTCTAATCATTTCAATTCCTCTTGGATATGTGGCGTCTCGTCAAAAATTAGAGCGTTGGAAAACTCTTGCTCGTTTCGGCTTTGTTTTATCTGCAATAGTTTTAATCATTGTTGCGATTCCAGGAGTCGGAAAAAGTGTCAATGGCAACCAAAACTGGATAAGCCTGGGTTTTATTGATATTCAGCCAAGTGAAATTGTGAAAGTACTGATGATTTTATGGGCGGCTCACATGTTGGCTATTCGCGAACATGCTGGTCGTCATAGAACAAATGTTTTAGCACTCATCACACCAGGATTTGTTTTGATTATGGGCTTAATTATGTTCGGCAGGGATTTAGGCACGACCGCGGTATTCGCGGCGATTTTGGCTGGTTTACTCTGGGTCGCAGGAGTCTCAGGAAAAATATTCACTGGCGTAACAGCAGCGGCTTTCTCGCTCGTAGCAATTGCAATTGCAACTGCACCGTATCGTGCACAAAGATTTTTAGTTGTTTTCAATCCATTTGCACCAGAAGATTATAAAAATGCAGGTTGGCAACCGGCGCATAGTCTCTTAGGTCTTGCAAGCGGTGGTTTTTTTGGTGTTGGACTTGGAGCCAGTCGACAAAAGTGGGGAAACCTTGCAGAAGCACATACCGACTTCATTTTTTCAGTTATCGGAGAAGAGTTAGGTTTATTTGGAACATTAATTATTCTGCTTCTTTTTAGCGCTCTAATATTTTCAATATTTAGAATTGCCCTTCACGCCAAAGATCCGATGTCTAGATATGCATGTGCTGGTATCGGTACGTGGATTGCATTTCAAACAATTATGAACATTGGTTCAGCAACTTCTCTCATTCCAGTTGTTGGCGTCACCTTGCCTCTGATTTCTTATGGTGGCTCATCACTTGTTGCTACATATTTTGCATTGGGTTTTGTTTTGGGAGCAGCACGACGAGATCCGGCTGCTATGGCAGATTTGAGAAAAGAATAAATGAGAACAATTATTTTGGCAGGTGGTGGAACTGCAGGTCACGTTGAACCAGCACTCTCAGTAGCGCACCAATGGATGAAAGAGAATCCGGGTGATAAGTGTATTTTCATTGGAACTGAACATGGGCTAGAAACTTCTTTAGTGCCTGCCGCAGGTTTTACTCTGCGCACTATTAATAAAGTTGCACTTGCTCGAAAATTTTCTCCTTCTCTGCTGTTAATGCCTTTAAATTTATTTAAGGCTGTTGTACAAGCGCGATCTATAATTAAAGGCGCTTCCCTTCTCATTGGTTTTGGTGGCTATGTCAGTGCTGCTTCCTATTTGGCAGCGAAGTCATGCGGTGTTCCTATTGTTATTCATGAAGCAAACGCTCGACCTGGTATTGCAAATCGTTTAGGAGCGCGTTTTACATCAGCATTGGCAATTTCAACTCCCGTAGAACGAGGTGTTTTTAGTCGTGCCTTGATTACAGGAATGCCACTAAAGAATTCTATTACTGAAATCCTTGCAAATTCGCATGCGGATTGGAGTGTGCTACGAAGTTCAGCAAAGAGAAAATTAGGCTTCGATGATGCGATGCCATTGGTTTTGGTTCTTGGTGGATCTCAAGGTTCACAGATTATGAATACAGTCATTGAGCAATCGCTTTCATCGCTACTAGAAAAGAAAATACAAGTGATGCACTCTGTAGGCAGGAAAAACGCTCTACCTACTGCGCAATCTGGTTACCAACCTCATTCATATATTGCGGATATGGCTACGGCATACCTTGCTGCCGATTTGATAATTTCTCGATCAGGTGCGGTTACGTGTTCAGAATTTGAAGCACTAGGCAAATTTGCTTTGTTTATTCCACTTGCAATCGGCAATGGTGAGCAACTTCCAAATGCGCAGCACTTAGCAAATCTTGGGCGAGCACGTGTTATCTCTCAAAAGGAGTTCACTTCATCGTGGCTATTAGCCAATATCGATGCATTGATTACAACTTCCAGAGCCCGTGGTGCCCAAGTTTCCACAGTAAACAGCGCAGCCCATGAGAAGATTACGTCTCTCATGCAAAACGTGCTGAGTTCTCACTAGGGGAGTAAAAAATGTTTTCACTCTCCGATATACCATCAAAGAAACTTCATTTTATTGGTATAGGTGGAGCTGGTATGAGTGGGTTAGCTCGAATAGCCCTAACCCACGGTGCACAGGTAAGTGGATCTGACGAAAAAGATTCTTCAGTGCTTGCGGCTTTATCAGCACTGGGTGCCACGGTCTATTCATCGCATAAAAATTCGCAAGTTATTGGTGCAGATCTTGTTATTTACTCAAATGCAATTTCGAAAAATAATGCTGAAATACTCCAAGCCACAGAATTAGATATACCTATCTATACACGTGCGCAAGCACTTGCTCTGTTCATGAGCGAATCAATCAGCATCGCTGTTGCAGGTACTCACGGCAAAACAACCACATCATCCATGCTGACCGTTGCTCTTCAAGCCTGCGGAGTTGATCCATCATTTGCTATAGGTGGAACCATTAGTGCATCAGGCTCAAATGCACATCGAGGAACCGGCGAATATTTCGTAGCCGAAGCCGATGAATCTGATGGTTCATTTATTGAATACAAACCTTTTGGTGCCATTGTTACCAATGTCGAACACGATCATGTTGATTATTTTGCGACGCCTGCCGATGTCACTCAAGCCTTTGATGATTTTGCAGCCACGATTTCGCAAGACGGATTCTTGGTTTACTGTGCAGATGACTTTGGTTCACTTGAATTAGGCAGAAAAATGAAGAATATTGTCTCAATTTCTTACGGTGAAAATTCAGAGAGTGATTTACATATCGATCAGGTCGAGCTTGCAGCCAAGACTTCTCGGGCGCGAGCACTATGGAAAGGCAAATCAATTGGCCATCTCGAACTCAATGTTCCAGGTCGCCACAACATTGCTAATGCTGCAGCAGCTCTTGCAGTTGGGTTACACCTAGGTTTGCCTTCTGCGGGGTTACTAGCGGGCTTAGCTTCATTTGCTGGCACTGGCCGACGCTTTGAACTAAAAGGAACGGTTCACGGCATAAGAGTCATTGATGATTATGGACATCACCCAACTGAAATTAGAGTCACATTGGATGCAGCTAGAAGATATGCAGGAGATGGTCGACTCTTAGTTATTTTTCAACCGCACAGATATTCGCGCACGCAAGCATTTATGTCCGATTTTGCATCTGCACTTTCGCTGGCGGATTCAGTGATCTTGCTAGAAGTTTACGCCGCAAGTGAAAGGCCAATAGCAGGAGTTAGTTCAGAGATTATTGCCCAATCAATGGAGAATGGAATTTACATACCAAACTTTGTAGAAGCCACTGAAGCAATCATTGAAATGGCTAAACCAGGAGATGTCATCATCACTCTAGGAGCCGGTGATGTTTCATCCCTTGCTCCGATTATCGTTGATGGATTAACTAAACGTTTTCTTAACAATTAATCTATATATGCCTCGCATCATCAAAATCCTTATAGCCTCAATTCTTATTGCGGGGCTGACGTACTTATTGGGTTGGTCACCTGTGTTTACAACAAAAAAAGTTCAATACATTGGAATCACAGATGCGACTCAGATTTCTGCAGTAGAAAAAGAGATTGGAAACTTGGTTGGGATCAAACTTGCACGGATTGAACCCCGCCAGATCGCCAATGCCATTAAAGATATTTCATGGGTAGCGCAGGCCGATGTTTCACGTAATTGGTTGAAAAATTCTGTAGTCATTTCAGTGAACCCTCGAATCCCAATAGGTGCATTTGGTTCTCGCTATATTGATTCCACAGGCGTGATCTTCGAACCAGTGGGGATCAGAGTTGATGTGCCTGTAGTTATTGCACCGAATTCAGAAGTCGGTCTCGCAGCTGCAGAACTCTTTGCAGCCTTACCACAGGATTTTCGCCAGGGCGTGGTCTCGCTGACGGCCCGTAATGATGGTGATTTCAGTATGGCCATCCAAGGCATAGAGAAAGTACTCACTCTTCGATTTGGCAGTGCTGATGAAATAGAAGTAAAAATCAAAGTATTTAAAGCACTTATGGCTCTTGAAGAAAATAAAAACATTTCAACGATTGATGTTTCGGCGCCCCATGCGCCAATTGTTAAGTAAAAAATAACTTCAAAATAACTTCAAAATAATTCGTGGCGATGTTTGCTTACGGAGTTGTTTCGCTTTACTTTCACCTCACGAATAAGAGAGAACACTAAATCTCAACTCGAGGTTTACCGTTCTCAAGGAGGAATACCGTGGCTTCACCGCAGAATTATTTAGCTGTCATCAAAGTTGTTGGCATTGGTGGCGGTGGAGTTAATGCAATCAATCGAATGATTGATGTTGGACTTAAAGGTGTTGAGTTCATTGCAATTAATACTGATGCGCAACATTTATTAATGAGTGATGCTGATGTGAAATTAGATATCGGTCGCAAATCAACTCGTGGACTTGGTGCAGGTGCTGCACCTGAAAAAGGTCGCGAAGCAGCACTTGATCACATTGATGAAATTGAAGAAATTTTACGCGGTGCAGATATGGTCTTTGTTACCGCAGGTGAAGGTGGCGGAACAGGTACAGGTGGTGCACCGGTTGTTGCAAAGATTGCGCGCGAAATAGGTGCACTCACGATTGGTGTTGTTACTAAGCCATTTAGTTTTGAAGGAAAGATTCGCTCAGCACAAGCAGATGAAGGTATCGAAGCGCTTCGTTCTGAAGTAGATACTCTGATTGTTATTCCAAATGATCGCTTACTTGCAATCTCTGATCGCTCTATTACTGCAGTTGATGCATTCAAGAGTGCGGATCAAGTTCTACTTTCTGGCGTGCAAGGAATCACAGAAATCATTACACAGCCCGGTTTGATTAACCTTGACTTTGCAGATGTTAAAACTGTTATGACTGGTGCAGGTTCTGCTCTTATGGGAATCGGATCAGCTCGCGGTGAAAACCGTGCAATACGAGCTGCAGAGTTAGCAATCTCAAGTCCATTGCTAGAAGCATCAATTGATGGTGCGATGGGCGTACTGCTTTCTGTTGCCGGCGGTTCAGATCTTGGCTTGTTTGAAATCAATGAAGCGTGCGAACTCGTACAAGCTGCGGCCCATCCCAATGCAAAGATCATCTTCGGAACAACTATTGATGACGCCCTAGGCGATGAAGTTCGTATCACTGTCATTGCAGCAGGTTTTGATGGGGGAGAACCAAAGAAGGTTTCAGTTCCTGTCATTAACGCAGCAACTTTGGCTGGTAATGCCAATCCAGTTGCAAGTAATGATCCATTAGCAGTTGCACTCGATCTTGAATCTGATTTCACGCCTCGTCCTCGCGTTACCTTTGAAGAACTTGTTGCCGAAGATGAAATTGATGTTCCAGATTTCATGAAATAGCAGTGAGCTTTACATTCTTTACAGATCGCCTTGGTGGATTTAGCCAAGGCGATTTTTCTTCCCTCAATTTAGCGCTACACGTTGAGGATGATTCTTCAACAGTTCTTCGCAATAGAGAATTAATAGAAAAAAATCATGGCACCACCGTCTACATGAATCAAGTTCATGGCAATGCGGTTGAAGTTATTTCGCAGCACTTAGATGCCAGCCCAACGTGCGATGCATTAGTAACAGCAGTCCCCGGAATTACTCTGGCGGTTTTAACCGCAGATTGCATTCCACTTTTGCTCGCCAGCGAAAAAGTAATCGCTGCCGTTCATGTTGGTAGGCGCGGCTTAGTCAATGGTGTAGCTATAAAAACTATTGAGAAGATGCGCGAATTAGGGGCTTCATCAATTTCGGCCCATATTGGACCCTCAATTTGTGGCACATGCTATGAAGTAGATGAAAGAACTTTCAACGAAGTTGTCGCCCTGCACCCATTGGCCGCCTCTCGTACCTCTCAAGGCACACTTGCACTCGATCTGCCGCGGGCATTAGTTGCAGTTCTCGAACAATTTTCACTTTCGAGCACCATCGAATTGCGGTGCACTATGGAGGATCCAAACTTTTTTTCTTACCGTAAATCCCAACGCACTGGTCGTCAGGCAGGTTTAATTAGATTATGACTTCGCGCTATGACGAGATTGCTAGCAACTTAAATGGCGTACTCGAGCGGATTAAAAGCACGGCGCAATCGTGTGGCCGAAATCAAGATGAAATTACTCTGATTGCCGTAACAAAAACTTTTCCAGTCAGCGATGTTCATATTTTGGCTAGTTTGGATGTTCATCATTATGGTGAAAATAGAGATGGCGATGCAGCACCGAAAGCATCAGCAGTTCCGGGGACATGGCACTTTCAAGGCCAGATTCAGAGTAATAAATTGAAATCAATTGCTTCATGGGCACATGTAATTCATTCACTCGATGAAGAACGACACATCACAGCTCTTGATAAAGTGGCGATTCATCGCATCGGAGTATTCCTGCAAGTATCCATCGATGGCGCACAAGGCAGGGGTGGAGCAGCCCCCACTGATTTATCGGCACTAGCTGATTCAGTGCTGCAATCTGCCAATCTCGATTTGATGGGGCTCATGGCAGTTGCCCCACTTGATCAAAGCAGTGATCAAGCATTTGAAAAGCTTGCCACGATACATTCTTCATTTAAGGCGTCCTACCCAATGGCTACATCGCTATCTGCAGGTATGAGCAATGACTTTGAATCGGGGATTTCCCATGGTGCGACACATATCAGGATAGGCAGTTCAATCCTCGGTTCACGGCCTGCACCCCAGTAACCTTTTGACCATGTCGAATGCAATGCGCCGTGTCGCAAACTACCTTGGATTAGTTGATGACCCAGAAATTCAGAGCACAGTAGATAGTCAAGCCGCACGTGTTCCTGATGTTCGTATTCGTACTCGCGAACCACGTCACGTCAGTGCAGTTGCTCATCAAGAAAGCACACCACAACTAGAACTTCCGGTATTAGATCGCATTATTACTTTACATCCACGTTTTTATAACGAAGCACGCACAATCGGTGAACATTATCGTCTAGGTAATCCAGTGATCATTAACCTCACTGACATGGATGAATCAGAACGTAAGCGCCTTGTTGACTTTGCAAGTGGTCTTGTATTTGGTCATCATGGAACAATCGAACGAGTTACTTCAAAAGTTTTCTTGCTCTCACCAGCAAATGTAAAAGTAAGTAGCGAAGACAAAGCCGCCGCTGCTGAAGCAAGTTTTTTTAATCAGAGCTGATAGCTACTTCATGTTACGTATCGGTGCGATACTTCATTTAATTCTGCAACTATTTCTCTTTGCATTGTTGGCCCGTTTGATTTTAGATTACGTTCGAATGTTCAAGCCATCGTGGCGGCCAAGTGGAATCATTCTATTTTTTGTAGAAGCGATTTACACGATCACTGATCGCCCAATGAACTTCGTGCGCAGATTCGTACCACCACTTCGCCTCGGTGGAGTTTCACTTGATTTGTCTTTCATCGTATTGTTCTTTGCAATACAGATGTTAATGCCGCTGGTCTTATTAATTTAACTCTTTATAAGCGTTGCATTAAAGCCAAGTTCGCCTTCTAATACTGGCAGATTTGAATCACGAATAAATTCCGTAGCCAATACTTCAGCACTGATGTGCTCTTGTGCGGATTCGATTGCCGTTGTGATTTCTGCGGGAGCATTCCACATCACACGGATGCGATCTGAAATATCAAAACCACTTGTCTTACGAGCCTCTTGAATAAAGCGAATAACTTCGCGCACATTTCCAGCCGCAATCAACTCTGGAGTTAATGCAAGGTCCAAGGCGACACTTTCGCCTTCGTGGCTGGCGACCATCCAACCTGTGCGGGGAACTTCGGTAATGACCAAGTCATCTAATTCAATACTCCATGTACCAACTTCGGCCTTACCTTGTGTGCGCAACGTCTTAACAAGTGTTGTGGCATCTGTTGCGGAAATTGCTTTAGCGATGTTTTGAACTTCTCCGCCAAATTTCGCACCGAGCGTGCGGAAATTCGCCTTGATTGAAATGTCTACAAGGTCTCCATCGGCATCGGCGATATCAGCTAAGTCTGCAACGTTTAATTCATCTGCAATTTGTTCACGCATATCAGTTGGTAGCGCAGCCCAACCACTTGCAGCTATGAGTGCACGTTGTAAAGGTTGGCGAATTTTAATTCCAGACTCAGCGCGAGCAGCACGACCTAGTTCGACGATTCGACGTGTGAGTGCAACTTGAGCAGAGAGTTTTGTATCGATATCTGTTGGATTTGCTACTGGAAAATCTGTGAGGTGAACTGAAGTTGCAACACCTGAATCAACTGGTCGCACGAGTTCCTGCCATACGTGTTCTGAAATAAATGGAACCATAGGAGCAAGTAATTGTGTCAAAGTTGTAAGGCACTCATGAAGGGTCGCAAGAGCTGCCACATCGCCATCCCAGAAACGTCGACGAGAGCGACGGACATACCAATTTGAAAGATCGTCAATGAATTGTGCAAGTGCTTTACCAGCGCCTTGTGAATCAAAATCGCTGAGACAACGTTCTACCTCATTGATTAATAATGAAAGCTCAGAAATAATCCAACGATCCATTACTGGACGTGTATTGCGCTCTGGTGATTGAGATAAATCAAAATTAGATGCTTGGGCATATAAAGAGTGGAAAGAAATGGTGTTCCAGTACGTCAGAAGTGTTTTACGGACTACATCGCTAATTGCATCGTGACCAACGCGACGAGCAGACCATGGAGAACCTGCGGCCAACATGTACCAACGAACCGCGTCGGCGCCATGTTGATCCATCAGCGCCATTGGTTCTAGAACATTGCCAAGGTGCTTACTCATCTTGCGTCCATCTTTATCCAGGATGTGACCAAGACATAAAACATTTTCATAGGATGACTTATCAAAAACCAAAGTTCCGATAGTCATCAATGTGTAGAACCAACCACGAGTTTGATCAATAGCTTCACAAATAAAATCTGCAGGATAAGACGCTTCGAATTTCTCTTTGCTGCCTTCTTGGTGTGGATATCCCCATTGCGCAAAAGGCATTGCACCAGAGTCATACCAACAATCGATTACTTCTGGAACGCGCACCATGGTTTCAGAACACTCAGAGCATGCAAAAGTTATGTCATCTACAAATGGACGGTGAGGATCAAGATTTGATAACTCTTGGCCAGCACGCGCACCTAAATCAGCCAATGATTCGATGCAGACTTCGTGCTTGTTT
>CAFAAY010000011.1_pt1 | contig 18675 bp, 19 predicted proteins | sample 7267711 | NCBI WGS metagenome assembly CAFAAY01 (sample SAMEA6813998, study PRJEB35770) | uncultured Candidatus Planktophila sp. | biome: Freshwater; feature: Freshwater reservoir; material: water | place: Czech Republic | collected 2017-08-18 | depth 30m m | reverse complement strand
TCGCGGATTAGTTTTTACTTACCGCGCTTTGTTAGACGTTCTACATCTGTAATTAAGACTGAGCGACCATCTAGTTTGAGCCAATTACGACCGGCAAAATCGGCAAGTGCTTTGTTAACTGTTTCGCGTGAAGCACCAACTAATTGGGCTAGTTCTTCTTGTGTTAGATCATGATTTACTAGCAAACCTTCATCAGTCATTTTTCCGAAGCGATCACCAAGATCGATAAGTGCTTTTGCAACACGACCAGGAACATCTGAGAAAACTAAATCACCAACTGCTTCATTAGTGCGGCGAAGTCTTTGTGAAAGACGTGCGAGTAAATGAAGAGCAACATCTGGATTTTGACGGAGCCAAGGAATTAACTTGTCATGGCCAAGAGATAAGAGTTTTGCATCTGTCACAGCAGTGGCTGTTGATGTGCGTGGGTTGGGATCAAAAAGTGAAAGCTCACCAAACATTTCACCGGGCCCAAGAATTGATAACAAGTTTTCGCGACCATCGCCACTAGATGTTCCGAGTTTTAATTTACCTTCAAGAATTACGTATAGGTGATCGCCTTCGTCACCTTCGGCGAAGAGCACGTTTCCTTTAGAAATCTTGACGCTATCCATTGATGCGCGAAGCGATGCGGCAGAGGCTTCATCTAGCGCAGTAAAAAGCGGTGCGCGGCGAACGACATCTTCTTCTGGGGTCACGAAGGGTACTTTACTCGCATGAGAGCAGATAGTGAAACTCGTAGCCAAGCCAAGGCTATCTATCGCATCTTGTGCAAGACATATCCAAATATTAGGTGTGAATTAGATTTTTCAAATCCCTTGCAATTATTGGTAGCAACTGTTTTATCTGCACAGTGCACTGATAAGAGAGTCAATCAAGTAACGCCTGCACTCTTCAAGAAATATAAGAATGCCAAGGATTATTCACGTGCAAAGATTGAAGACATCGAAGAGTTAATTTTTTCAACAGGTTTTTATCATGCGAAAGCTCGCAATATAAAAGGTTTGGCTGTTAAATTACAGAGTGAGTTTGGTGGAAAAGTTCCTGCAACGCTAGAAGAGTTAATTACATTGCCAGGTGTTGGTCGTAAAACAGCAAACGTAGTTTTAGGTCACGCATTTGATATTCCCGGAATAACAGTAGATACACATTTTGGTCGCCTATCTCGAAGGTTCGAATGGACTTCTTCGAAAGATCCCGTAAAAGTAGAAATTGATGTGCAAGAGTTAATTCCAGAGAAAGAGTGGACTAATTTGTCACAGAGAATGATTTGGCACGGTCGCCGTATCTGTCATTCACGCAAACCTGCCTGTGGCGCCTGTCCTGTTGCAAAGATTTGCCCATCAGTTGGAATAGGCGAGATGGATAGAGAAAAAGCAAACCTGCTCGTCAAAACTGATAAGGATTTTAGATGAAACGTTTATCTATTCTCTTTGTTGCACTCCTATTTCTCAGTGGTTGCACAACAACACCCTCAGCAATTTCAAAGGGAGAATTAGTTGATTGCTCTTCTTTATCTGTAAACCCTTCCGTTCAAGGCACGCAATTAGATTGCTTAGATGGCAGCGCTGGAATTTTTATCGAAGCGCTACGTGGTCCTGCGATTGTTAATGTCTGGGGATCATGGTGTGGACCATGCCAGGATGAAATTCCATTATTTGTTGATTTTTATAGCAGAGCAAAAGGCAAACTAGTTCTCGTCGGAATCGACGTTGAAGAAGCACAAATAACCGATGGACGTCACTTTGTAGAAACGCGTGGAATTACATGGCCAAATCTTTATGATCCAGATGGCCGTACGGCATCGTCTCTCGGAATGGGTGTTCCAATTACTTACTTTGTAGATGCCCAAGGTGTGACTGTGTACAAAAAAATTGGTGTGATTACTTCAGTTAAAGAATTAGAAGAGCTGACTCAAAAATACTTAGGGATCAGTATTTAATCTTCATCTTTAGATGTGCTTAGACCCTGCGAAATTAGTGCCATCACATTTGGATCTGCAAGCGTTGTTGAATCTCCAACAGCGCGATTTTCTGCCACATCTTTGAGTAAGCGACGCATGATTTTTCCGCTTCTAGTCTTTGGTAGTTCTTGAACTACGACTATCTGACGAGGTTTAGCAATTGCACCAATCTCTTTTGCGACGTGCGCGCGCAGTTCTTTAATTAACTCTTCGCCACCAACATTTGGAATTCCACCGCGCAAAATAACAAATGCAACAATTCCTTGTCCTGTCATTTCATCTGCTGCACCAACAACAGCGGCTTCTGCAACTGCTTCATGAGAAACAAGTGCGGATTCAACTTCTGTTGTCGAAATACGGTGGCCAGAAACATTCATGACATCATCGACTCGACCCAATAACCAAATTGCGCCATCGGTATCAATCTTTGCGCCATCGCCTGCAAAATAAACTCCATCAAAACGTGACCAATACGTTTCCTTGTATCGCTCTTCTTCGCCCCAAATTCCACGGAGCATTGATGGCCATGGTTTATCCAAAATTAAATAACCACCGTGACCAAGTCCAACTTCCTTTGCATTGTCGTCAACAACTTTTGCACTAATGCCTGGCAGTGGGCGCATTGCAGATCCTGGTTTCGTATGCGTAACACCGGGCAATGGTGAAATCATGATTGCACCAGTTTCGGTTTGCCACCACGTATCAACAATTGGACAACGATTGCCACCAATTATTTCGCGATACCACATCCATGCTTCTGGATTAATTGGTTCACCAACTGAACCAAGTAAGCGAAGTGATTTCAAATTATGCGCATTTGGAAACTCATCTCCCCATTTCATCCACGTGCGAATAAGTGTGGGCGCTGTATAAAGAATGGAAACCTTGTATTTTTCAATGAGTTCGAAGATACGACCCTTGTGAGGCGTATCTGGTGTGCCTTCATACATCACTTGTGTAGCGCCATTAATAAGTGGTCCATAGACAACGTATGAATGTCCTGTCACCCAACCAACATCTGCGGTGCACCAATACACATCTGTCTCGGGTTTAATGTCAAAAACCATCTTGTGTGTATAAGCCACCTGTGTCAGATAACCGCCAGTTGTATGCGAAATTCCCTTTGGTTTTGCAGTTGTGCCAGATGTATACAAAATAAAGAGCGGATGTTCACTATCAAATGATTGTGCAACGTGATCTGCGCTTTGGCGATCAACGATGTCATGCCACCACACATCGCGATTATTTTCCCAATGAGTCTCTTGCCCGGTGCGCTTTACAACCAATACATGGGCAACATTTGTTTTTGCTTTGAGTGCATCATCAACTGCTGGCTTGAGTGCAAAGGCAGCACCTTTGCGATAACCACCATCTGCTGTGATCACGAGTTTTGCATCAGCATCTTGAATACGAGATAGAAGAGCATCGGCTGAAAAACCACCGAATACAACTGAATGTGGAGCACCAATTCGGGCGCATGCAAGCATTGCAATTGCAGCTTCAGGAATCATCGGCATATAAATTGCGACGCGATCTCCATCTTTAATTCCAAGTTCAATTAATGCGTTCGCAGTTTTCTTAACTTCAGTTAGTAATTGCGCATAAGTAATTGTGCGGGAATCGCCAGGTTCGCCTTCGAAGAAAAATGCAACCCGATCTCCGCGACCTGCAGTAACGTGACGATCAAGAGCGTTAACACTTGCATTTAACTTTCCACCAACAAACCACTTAGCAAATGGAACTTTCCAATCCAACACAGTTGTCCATGGTGCATCCCACTGCAACTCGTGTGCTTGTTTTTCCCAGAAACCTAAGTGATTTTTTTCTGCTTCGTCATACATTGCGGCTTGCGCATTAGCTTGTGCCACAAATTCTGCACTCGGTGGAAATAACCTATTTTCGTGGCCTAGGTTGGCGAGGGACTCTTGATTCTCGGACATATAGTCAAGATTAGTCCGAGCGCCGATTTTTCAGAAGAGGCTAAAGGTGGTTGGATTAGCCGTAAGCCTCGAGACGGCCCAATGAAGCGCTCGATCAAGAGATTTACACCGGAGCCAGAAATTCATTGGAGTTGAAAATGCCAATTGCAACCCCTGAAATTTATTCAGAAATGTTGGACCGTGCTAAAAAAGGCGCTTTTGCATATCCCGCAATTAATGTTTCATCATCACAAACTTTGATTGCAGCGCTTCGTGGTTTCGCCGAAGCAGATTCAGATGGGATTATTCAATTCTCTTGGGGTGGCGCAGAATATGCATCCGGTTCAACGGTTAAGAACATGGTCGATGGCGCAGTTGCACTAGCTGAATTCGCACACATCGTTGCAAAAAATTACAAGGTAAATATTGCTCTGCATACAGATCACTGCCCAGTTGAAAAATTAGATGGCTACATGCGTCCACTTTTAGCACTTGGCGCCGAACGCATTAAATCTGGCAAAGGTCCACTTTTTAGTTCCCATATGTGGGATGGCTCTGCAGTTGATATGCATGAGAACATGAAGATTGCTGATGAGTTAATTGAAAAATCACTTGCCGCCCGAACACTTCTTGAAATCGAAATTGGTGTTGTTGGTGGCGAAGAAGATGGTGTTGAAGCAAAACATGATGCCAAGTTGTACTCCACACCGGAAGATGCCTTGATGACTGTAAAGACATTGGGCATGGGAGAGCGCGGTCGCTATATGGTCGCTGCAACATTTGGAAACGTTCATGGTGTTTACAAACCAGGAAACGTAGTTTTGCAACCAAAGATTTTGCAGACACTGCAAGAAGCAGTGTCTAAGGAAAATGGATTGCCATCTGGCAGCAAGCCAATGGATCTCGTATTCCACGGTGGTTCTGGCTCATTACTTTCAGAGATTCGTGAATCACTTGATTACGGCGTAATTAAGATGAATATTGATACAGATACTCAATATGCATTTACGCGCCCTGTTGTAGATCACATGCTTAAGAACTACGACGGCGTATTAAAAATTGATGGCGAAGTTGGAAACAAGAAAATGTACGATCCACGTGCATGGGGCAAAGCAGCAGAAGCAGGAATGGCTGCTCGCGTTGTACATGCATGCGAAGATCTTCGTTCAACCGGAACTTCACTACTCAAGTAAATGCCAGCTCTCGTATTGCTCGGTGCCCAATGGGGCGATGAAGGTAAAGGCAAAGCCACTGACATTCTTGGCGACCGCGTTGATTATGTTGTTCGTTATCAAGGTGGAAACAATGCTGGTCACACAGTTGTAATCGGTGACCAAAAATATGCACTGCACTTGCTGCCTTCCGGAATTCTTAGTCCAAATGTTGTTCCTGTAATTGGAAATGGCGTTGTCATTGATCCAGGCGTACTTCTAGAAGAAATAAAAGGACTGACAGAGCGCGGAATTGATTGCTCTAAATTAGTAATTAGTACCAATGCGCACTTAATTACTCCGTATCACCGCACCATCGATAAAGTTTCTGAGCGATTCTTAGGTAAAGCAAAGATTGGTACAACCGGTCGCGGAATTGGTCCTGCCTATGCGGACAAGATCAATCGCATTGGAATTCGTGTGCAGGATTTATTTGATCCATCTATTTTGCGCCAAAAAATTGAGGGTGCGCTTAAAGATAAGAACCAAGTACTAATTAAAGTATTTAATCGAAAGAACATTGAAGTTGATGAAGTCCTTGATGAATATCTTGGTTATGCAGAAATTTTGCGTCCATATGTTGCAGACACAGTTTTACTTCTTGATCAAGCACTTCAAGCAGGCAAAACAGTTTTGCTTGAAGGTTCACAAGGAACACTTCTTGATGTCGATCACGGAACATATCCATTCGTAACTTCTAGTAATCCAACTGCAGGTGGTGCGTGCACCGGTTCTGGAATCGGACCAACAAAAATTGGCCGAGTTATCGGAATCGTTAAGGCGTACACAACTCGCGTTGGTTCCGGACCATTTCCAACAGAGTTACTGGATGAAGATGGCGAAAAACTTCGCACTATCGGCGGTGAAATCGGTGTCACAACTGGGCGTGCACGTCGCTGTGGTTGGTATGACGCACCAATTGCTCGCTATGCAGTTCGCGTGAATGGACTTACTGATTTCTTCTTAACAAAATTAGATGTGCTAACTGGTTGGGAGAAAATTCCCGTATGTGTCGCGTATGAAATCGATGGTAAGCGCGTAGAAGAATTACCAGCGTCACAATCTGATTTCCATCATGCAAAACCAATTTATGAATATATGCCAGGCTGGAAAGAAGATATTTCTAAAGCACGCAAGTTGAGTGACTTGCCAAAAGCTGCGCAGGATTATGTTGCTTTCCTTGAAAAAATATCTGGTGCACCAATGAGCGCCATTGGTGTGGGGCCAGGCCGCGATGAAACAATAGTTGTTAAGGATTTCATCTAAGAATGAAAATCCTCCTAGTCGGAAGCGGCGGTCGTGAACACGCACTCGCACTAGGGCTAAAGGCGGATCCAAGTACAACTGAACTTCATTGTGCACCCGGCAATCCGGGTATTGCAGATTGCGCATTGTTACACCCTTTAGATGTAACAAATAATGCGGCCATCGTTGCACTTGCAAAAGAATTATTCGTAGACCTTGTTGTTATTGGTCCAGAAGTTCCACTAGTAAATGGTGCTGCAGATTCACTTAGATCAGCAGGATTTGCAGTCTTTGGTCCATCAAAAGCAGCAGCGCAATTAGAAGGATCTAAGGATTTTGCTAAGGGTGTAATGCGAGATGCAGGTGTTCCAACTGCACATAGTTATACCTGCACAAACAAGGATGAAATAGAAAAAGCTCTCGATGAATTTGGTGCACCGTATGTGGTTAAAGATGATGGACTTGCCGCTGGTAAAGGTGTTGTTGTCACATCTGATCGCGAAGTTGCTTTGGCGCATGCGCTTTCGTGCACACGAGTTCTCATCGAAGAGTTTCTCGACGGCCCAGAGATTTCGCTCTTTGGTATTTCAGATGGCAGAAACATTATTGCGATGCAACCTGCACAAGATTTCAAACGTGCACTCAATGGCGACTTAGGTCCAAACACTGGTGGAATGGGTGCGTACTCACCGCTGCCATGGGCACCCGATGACATTATTGAAGATACGTACACACAAGTTCTTGCACCAGTTATTGCCGAAATGTCTGCACGTGGCACACCATTTATCGGATTGTTATATGCAGGTCTTGCACTTACCGATCACGGAATACGCGTAATTGAATTTAATGTGCGCTTTGGAGATCCAGAGACTCAAGTCTTAATTCCACTTCTTAAAACACCACTTGCAACACTTTTGTATAAGGCTGCAACTAATTCACTCGATGATGTTGCACTTCAATGGAGAGAAGAATCTGCAGTTACGGTTGTGCTAGCCGCTGAGGGATATCCTGATGCGCCACAAACTGGTTCTGTCATTCTAAATATTCCAAATGTCAGAGACACAATTACTTTTCATGCAGGCACAACGCGATCCACAGCCGGATTAATTTCAAGTGGTGGACGCGTTTTAAGTATCACTGGATTGGGCGAAGATCTGACGGAAGCACGTGACCGTGCCTATCGCGCAATATCGCAAATCACATTGCCTGGCTCTTTTTATCGTACCGATGTCGCACTCAATGCGTCGGTGGCCGAGAAGGGCAACTAAATGAGGGAGAATGCATCAGTGAGTGTATTAGCAGATAGATATGCATCAGCTGCGATGCGAGAAATCTTCGCGCCAGAATCAAAGATCATTGCAGAGCGCAAACTCTGGGTTGCAGTTGCTCGCGCACAATCACAATTAGGTCACGCAATCTCAGATGCTGTTATCAAAGATTATGAAAAAGTAATTAACAAAGTTGATCTTGCGTCCATCGATGCGCGTGAGAAAAAGAGCCGCCACGATGTAAAGGCGCGTATTGAAGAGTTCAACGCACTAGCTGGTCACGAAGTAATTCACGCAGGAATGACTAGCCGCGATCTGACTGAAAATATTGAAGCACTGCAGATTCGAAATGGATTGCAGATTGTTAATGACAAAGTAATCGCCCTGCTTGCTCGTCTTGGACAAAAAGCCGCGCAATATGCCGACCAACCAATCGCTGGTCGTTCACACAATGTCCCCGCACAAGTCACAACACTCGGAAAACGTTTTGCATCCAGTGCAGAAGAACTTTTATTTGCATATGAAAGATTAGTTTCATTACTCGATCGATATCCGTTGCGCGGAATTAAAGGACCAGTCGGAACGTCACAGGATTCAATAGATTTACTCGGCTCAAGTGATGCACATCAAAAACTTGAAAAGATTATTGCGGACGAACTCGGATTTGCCAATGTTTTAGATTCAACTGGTCAAATTTATCCACGTTCATTTGATTACGACGTAGTCACTACTTTGGTTCAAATTGCAGCATCGCCATCATCACTTGCAACATCAATTCGGTTAATGGCAGGCGCTGAATTAGTTACTGAAGGATTTAAGGCTGGACAAGTTGGATCATCTGCGATGCCACACAAGATGAATACACGTTCATGCGAACGTGTTAATGGACTCTCAGTTGTTCTTCGTGGTTATGCATCAATGGTTTCCGAACTCGCTGGTGATCAATGGAATGAAGGCGATGTTTCGTGCAGTGTCGTTCGTCGAGTTGCTATGCCAGATGCGTTCTATGCAATTGATGGTTTGCTCGAAACAATGCTAACTGTGCTGGATGAATTCGGCGCATTTCCTGCAGTAATCGCTGCGGAACTAGAAAAGTATTTACCATTTTTGGCTACAACAAAGATATTAATGGCAGCTGTTAAGAGTGGCGTTGGCCGCGAAGTAGCGCACGAAGTTATTAAAGAGCACGCAACAAAAGCGGCACTTGATATGCGCGACGGTAAAACAAATAATTTAATCTCAGCAATTGGTGCAGACTCTCGTATTCCACTCGATACAGCTGCGCTTAGTGCACTCATAAAAGATCCCATCGAATTTACTGGCGATGCTCGCCAACAAATTGCACGAGTTGTTAATCGCATTGACGCGATTACTTCCGCGCACTCTGCCGCAGCGCAGTACAAGCCCGGCTCTATTCGGTGAGCGGCTTTGGCCTAGCTGGCCCACCGCCAGCGCCAACAATTAATGGGTGGAAACATCTACGCACCGGAAAAGTGCGCGATCTTTACACAAATGAAGATAACGAAATACTTTTAGTCGCATCCGATCGCATTTCAGCATTTGATTGGGTACTGCCAACGCTAATTCCAAATAAAGGTGCGGTGCTTACGCAGTTATCACTTTTCTGGTTTGAGTTACTTGCAGATATCGTTCCAAACCACATTATTAGTGATGATGTTCCAGCCTCCGTTATCGATCGCGCAGTCATTGTCGAACCACTTGAGATGTTTGAAGTTGAATGCGTTGCACGTGGTTATCTCACCGGCAGTGGTTGGAGTGAATATCAAACTAATTCGTCGGTCTGTGGCAATACTCTGCCGGCCGGATTACTAGATGGCGCGAAATTACCTCAAGCGATTTTTACTCCTGCAACAAAGGCAGAGATCGGCGATCACGATGAAAATATTGATTTTGCACATTGTGAAAAAATTGTTGGTGCAGAAACCGCCGCAGACCTTCGCGGACTAACGTTAAAGTTATATGAAACTGCATCAGAATTCGCGAAATCTCGTGGAATTATTTTGGCTGATACTAAGTTTGAATTTGGTACAGATGAAAGTGGTGAAATCACACTCGGTGATGAAGCACTCACGCCGGATTCTTCTCGCTTCTGGGAATCATCCACGTGGAAGCCAGGTGGTGTACAACCATCATTTGATAAGCAATATGTCCGTGATTATTTAATTTCAACAGGCTGGGATAAAAAATCCCCACCCCCAGAGCTACCACTTGAAATTGTGGAAAAAACTGCAGCACGTTATGAAGAAGCATATTTTCGTATTACCGGCAGCCGGTTTAACGGATAAATTTACCCACTAGTTAGCAATCGAAAGGCAGAACAATGGCAAAGATCGTGGTCGATGTAATGTTAAAGCCAGAAATTCTTGACCCACAAGGAACTGCTGTTGGTGCTGCACTTCCACGACTTGGCTTCACATTTGCTAAGAGCGTGCGGCAAGGCAAGAGATTTGAAATAGAAATAGATGGTGAAGCAACTGCTGAACAACTAGCGCAAGTAGAAAAAGCTGCAGAAACACTTCTTGCAAATCCTGTTATTGAAAACTTCACCGTACGAGTGGAGAAGTAAGTGAAAGTTGGTGTCGTAACTTTTCCGGGCACACTCGATGATCGAGATGCTGCTCGCGCTGTGCGCTTTGCTGGTGCACAAGCGATTTCACTCTGGCATGGTGATGAAGATCTACATGGTGTTGATGCAGTAATTCTTCCGGGTGGATTTTCTTACGGCGATTATTTACGTTGCGGAGCAATCTCTCGCTTCGCTCCCGTAATGCAGACAATTATTAAGCGGGCCAACGAAGGTATGCCACTTCTTGGAATCTGTAACGGTTTTCAAGTTTTATGTGAAGCGCACCTTTTGCCAGGTGCACTGACTCGCAATCACGAACTTCACTTCTTGTGCCGCGATCAAAAAATTTCTATTGAAAATACAACGAGTGCGTGGACATCTTCATATACACAAGGTCAGGAAATTGTTATTCCATTAAAAAATGGTGAAGGTTCATTCCAATGCGATGATGCAACTCTTGCATCCCTTGAAAATGAAGGTCGAATAATTGCTCGCTATGTTGGTGAAAATCCAAATGGATCTCGCAATCTCATCGCAGGAATTACAAATGCCCGGGGAAATGTTGTTGGATTAATGCCACACCCAGAGCACGCAATCGATACTTTGACTGGACCAACAGCAGATGGACTCGGTTTTTTTACATCCCTGCTTCACTCCATGGTGAATAAATAAATGGCGCTAGATACTGTTGCAGTTGCACAAACGTCGCCAGATACGAAGCAACCATTTCAGGAACTCGGATTAAAAGAAGATGAGTACGCACGTATTCGCGAAATCCTGGGAAGACGCCCAACATCTTCTGAGTTAGCAATGTATTCAGTGATGTGGTCAGAACACTGTTCATATAAATCATCAAAGATTCACTTAAAACAATTTGGTGACAAGGCTGTTAAAACAGATGCATTATTAGTTGGCATCGGTGAAAACGCAGGTGTTGTCGATGTCGGACAAGGTTATGCAGTTACTTTTAAAATTGAATCCCACAATCACCCATCATTTATTGAGCCATATCAAGGCGCCGCAACTGGCGTGGGCGGAATCGTTCGTGACATTTTGACGATGGGTGCACGTCCCATTGCAGTCATGGATCCACTTCGTTTTGGTCCAGCAGAGGCTGCAGATACTCGTCGCGTATTGCCAGGAGTAATTGCAGGCGTTGGTGGTTACGGAAATTGTTTGGGACTTCCAAATATTGGCGGCGAAGTTATTTTTGATGAAACATATGCGGGCAACCCACTTGTGAATGCACTCTGCATCGGCGTTATGAAACATAGCGATATTAAATTAGCGAAAGCCGCTGGCGCCGGAAATCTTGTTGTTCTCTACGGTGCTAAAACTGGTGGAGATGGAATCGGCGGGGTATCTGTTCTTGCTTCAGAAACCTTTGGCGCATCTGGTCCCGCGAAGCGACCAAGTGTTCAAGTGGGCGATCCATTCGTAGAAAAAGTTTTAATTGAGTGCTCACTAGAAATATTTGCAGCGGATTTGGTTGTTGGTATTCAAGACCTAGGTGGTGCAGGACTTTCATGTGCAACATCAGAGCTTGCATCCGGTGGCACAGGTGGAATGTCGGTACAACTCGATCGAGTTCCGCTTCGCGATCCATCGTTATCTCCGGAAGAAATCTTGATGTCTGAATCACAAGAGCGTATGTGCGCAATCGTTGAACCAAAAAATATTGATCAATTCTTAGCAATCTGTAAAAAATGGGATGTCACTGCTACGGTAATTGGCGAAGTAACAACTGGTGATCGCCTCGAAATTACATGGCACGGTGAATTAATTGTTGATGTTCCACCACGCACTGTTGCCCATGAAGGTCCTGTCTATCAACGACCATTTGCAGAACCTGCTTACATCAAGAAAGTAAATAACGAAAAAGTAAATGTACCAATGCCGGTAAGTAATGCAGATATTAAGGCCGCAGTATTAAAACTTGCTGGCACACCAAACTTGGCAGATAAATCCTGGGTTACTTCGCAATATGACAAGTATGTACAAGGCAACACGATTCAAGCCCAACCAGATGACTCTGGAATGGTGCGCGTAGATGAATCAACGCATCTTGGTGTGGCAGTTGCAACCGATGCAAACGCTAATTGGTCTTACCTAAATCCTTACGAAGGCGTAAAACTTGCACTAGCAGAAGCTGCTCGCAATATTGCAACTGCCGGCGCTGTTCCACTTGCAGTAAGTAATTGCCTTAACTTTGGTTCACCAGAAGATCCAGGTGTGATGTGGCAATTTGCCGAAACGGTGCGCGGACTTGCAGATGGTTGTTTAGAAATGGGTTTGCCAGTTACTGGCGGAAATGTTTCCTTCTATAACCAAACTGGCACAACTGCAATTTTGCCAACGCCTGTCATCGCTGTCCTTGGTGTCATTGATGATGTTCGCACACGCACACCCATGAGTTTTGATCGCGTGGGACTAGAGCTTTATTTACTCGGCGAAACTGGTGAAGATTTTGCAGGAAGCGAGTGGGCATTTATTCACGGACAACGCGGGGGACAAGCACCGCAATCAAATTTACAAGCAGCAATGCGTCTTAATTCACTATTGGTTGCAGGACGCACAGAAGAGATTTTCACGGCAGCACATGACTTAAGCCAGGGCGGTTTATCTGCAACGCTTACGGAAATGGTTTTACGTCACGGAGTTGGCGTAACTGTAAAGCTTAATAATCCTGCAGTAGATCTCTTGAGTGAGACTCCTGGACGAGTTGTTGTTGCAATTGATCCAAGCAAAAAAGATTCTCTGCTTGCACACTCTGCCAAGGCAAAGATTGCTTGTTCGCTCATCGGAATAACTGGCGGCGATTCATTGACTATCAATGACGTTGTAATTTCACTAACAGAATTACGCACAGCACACACCGAAACATTTCCGAGGTTGTTTGGATGAGCAGAGATCCGCAAATCATGAGCGATGTAAAGACAACTCTTGCGCTGCTCGAATCAAAGGCTCCTGGACGCGCAATTGAAGTTCGAATTCCGCCATATGCCGCAATTCAATGTGGCGAAGGACCAACGCATACTCGCGGCACACCACCTAATGTCATAGAGATGAAAGCAGATACATGGCTTGCATTGGCTCATGGTCTGACAACGTGGGACGCAGAAATTTCTAGTGGAAGCATCAACGCATCTGGTGCGCGCGCCGATTTGTCCATGTACTTACCTCTGACAGATAAGAATTAGGATTAGTCATGGCCCGCCGTCCCGATGGATTACTCAATCACAATCTCTTTGATGCAGATCGTGGACCGCAAGATGCGTGCGGAGTATTTGGTGTCTGGGCACCGGGTGAAGAAGTAGCGAAACTATCATTTTACGGTTTGTATGCGCTGCAACATCGAGGACAAGAGTCTGCAGGTATTGCAACAAGTGATGGCGAAAGAATCACTGTTTACAAAGACATGGGATTAGTTTCACAAGTATTTACTGAAAGTGATTTAGTCACTCTAAAAGGCGATCTAGCAATTGGTCACTGTCGTTATTCAACAACTGGATCTAGTACATGGGTAAATGCACAACCAACTCTGCGCCCAACTAAGTACGGAACACTGGCTTTAGCCCACAACGGAAATCTAACAAATACTGGAGATCTTGCAGAACTGGCACATAAACTCGATAAAGATCACAATAAAGATGAACGCGGCGCAACAACCGATACTGAAATCATGACTGCGCTAATTGGTTTACAAGATGAGAAAAATGTTGAAGCAAGCGCGTTGGCTGTCCTGCCAAAACTAGAAGGTGCGTTCTCACTCGTATTTATGGATGAACACACTTTGTACGCAGCGCGTGATCGCCACGGTGTGCGCCCACTTGTAATTGGAAAATTAGAAAACGGTTGGGTTGTTGCATCAGAGACTGCCGCCCTAGACATTGTTGGCGCTGCATTTGTCCGCGAAGTAGAACCTGGTGAATTCTTAGCAATTGACTCAGATGGTTTGCGTTCGCAGATGTGGTCAACTCCCGAACCAAAGGGTTGCGTCTTTGAATATGTCTATCTTGCACGTCCAGATACAACTATTGCTGGTCGCGGTATTCACGCTACTCGTGTTGCTATTGGCAAGAGATTGGCCGCAGAACATCCAGTCGAAGCAGATTTAGTTATTCCTGTTCCAGAATCTGGCACTCCATCTGCCATTGGGTATGCAGCAGCTTCAGGAATTCCATACGGTTTGGGATTAGTTAAGAATTCTTATGTTGGTCGAACATTTATTCAGCCAAGTCAAACTATTAGACAGCTCGGTATTCGATTAAAACTTAACCCGCTCCGCGAGATTATCGAAGGCAAGCGCATCATCGTGGTCGATGATTCAATCGTTCGCGGAAATACACAACGCGCAATCGTACGAATGTTGCGAGAAGCAGGAGCGCGCGAAATTCACGTCCGTATTTCAAGCCCGCCAGTTAAGTGGCCATGTTTTTACGGTATTGATTTTGCAACGCGCGCCGAACTTATTGCTAGCGGATTAGATGTTGAAGAAATTCGCCGATCAATTGGCGCAGATTCATTGGGTTATGTTTCACTCGAAGGATTAATTGAAGCGACAGAAATTGCTGAAAAGAACTTATGTAGCGCTTGTTTTACAGGTTCGTATCCAATTGCGATACCGGCTGATTTATCTGAAGGCAAAGCGCGTCTTGAAATTTCAGAAGTACATGGCCACAACTAATGTCTACGTACAAAAGTGCCGGCGTTGATATTGATGCAGGAGACCGCGCAGTTGAATTAATGAAAGCATCAATTGCAAAAGCAACACGTCCTGAAGTGCAAGGCGGTATCGGTGGCTTTGCAGGATTATTTGATGCAAGTGCATTAAAAAAGTTTTCTAAGCCACTTCTTGCAACATCGACAGATGGCGTTGGCACAAAAACAGAGATCGCTCGTGCACTGGGAATTTATGACACCATCGGCGAAGATTTAGTTGCGATGGTTGTTGATGATCTTGTGGTCTGTGGCGCTGAACCACTTTTTATGACAGATTACATTGCTGTCGGAAAAGTTATTCCAGAACGAATTGCAGATATCGTCGCTGGCATCGCGCGCGGTTGCGAAAAAGCAAACACCGCTTTAATCGGGGGCGAAACTGCTGAGCACCCAGGTTTACTTAAAGAAGATGAGTTTGATATCGCAGGCGCCGCAACTGGCGCCGTCGATGCTGATAAACAACTCGGTGCTCACCGAGTGAAAAGTGGCGATGTCTTAATCGCCATGCCCGCATCAGGCTTTCATGCAAATGGATATTCACTAATTCGACATATTGTGAAAGAAAAGAAGTTAGATCTCGCTAAGAAATATGGTGATTTAGATAAGACACTCGGTGAAACTCTTTTAACACCAACAGAAATTTACTCACTCGATTGTTTAGCACTCATTAAATTGCTGGGTGAAAATGTGCGAACATTTAGTCACATCACAGGTGGTGGCTTGGCAGAAAACACAGCGCGCGTAATTCCAGATGCTTTATCTGCACAATTTGATCGCAGTACATGGTCACTTCCACCCGAGTTAGTTTTCATGGCACATGAAGGTGCGGTTCCGCAGAGTGATTACGAGCGCACTTGGAATTGCGGCGTTGGCATGGTCGCCATCATTGATTCAGCATCGGTCGATCTTGCGATCAAGGCCCTTGCCGCGCGCGGTATGCGCGCGTGGGCCGCGGGCACTGTGAGCGCCACAACCCCGGGCACTTCACGCTCTGCTTTGGAGGGCACCTACCGATAGCGATAACCTACGGCTCTGGTAGAAATCACACACCGTTCACGTAAGGAGGTCACGCTATGGGGCGCGGCCGAGCAAAAGCGAAACAGACAAAAGTAGCTCGCGATCTTAAGTACAACTCACAAGAGATGGACCTTGATCGTTTAGCTAAAGAGTTACATGGCGAGGGACAACCACCGCAGGATCAAGAATCAGATGATCCATATGCTGATGGCAATTACACGCCACGTGCTTAACAACTAGATAAAAAATGCGCCCAACACCGTACGTTGCTTCACTTCGAATCTACGAACCACTTTCTGCATTTGATGCAGTTGATCGTCTGCGTTGGACATCTATAGATCCGCAAAATAATTCTCGCAAACAAGAACAATCACTGGCACTTCGCCGAATTATTTTTCCAGAACCACCAGCGGGACGACCAGATGGTGCACACATTTTAGATATCGACGACGTTCGCTATGTGTCGCCGTGGTCAACTGCAAATCGTTGTTGGGCAGCACTTGATGACTTTAAAGATTCAATGCCCAGTTCTGTGACTAAGTACTTTGTTCCTGAATCTCTCGAAGATGTCATCACTGCGGGAGTTGAACAACTCGAAGATAAAGTTCCACATATTTTGACGCAGACCTGGGTTATTCCGCCTCGTTGGTTCTCACTCTTTCTTCCCGAAGAAAGAGTTCGCGGAATCGATGATGATGGTCATTACACACTAATGCGCGCTCGCATTTCTGATGCCAAAGCACGATGCCACATGGCACTTGAAACAGTTCAACGCGCATTTGGTCCTGGCCCTGTTGAAGCAGAGCTTGATGAGCTAAAAGAGTGGCTAGATCTTTTTCATCCGCAATCCTTAGTTGAATTAGATTATGGCGGGTTAGCAAATTACTTAGATAAAGCACTGCGCGAATCTGGCGAAAGTGGATTAGACGCCGACTCTTCTATAGAAGATGTTTTATCATCTTTAGCTGGACTTTCATCAGGTGATGGCTCGCTTGCAGGTCAGGGATATGAACGTTTGGTATCGCGCTGGCGCAAAGTTGGCGCCTACGAATCGGCTATGTAAGTTATAAAAAATTCACCAAAACTGTATTGCTTTTCCCCTTGTCAAACCTAGATACTTCACTCCATAAGGTGCAATATGGACAGCATTTTTTACTAGCGAGTGGTGGTTATGAATCGATTAACTGATGCAGAAGTTTTGCTCACACCCGCCGAAGTCGCTGCACTCTTTCGAGTAGATCCAAAGACAGTTACACGTTGGGCTCAAGCCGGAAAACTCACATCCATTAGAACACTCGGCGGCCACCGCAGATATCGCGAATCCGAAGTACGAGAACTGCTCAAAGCGACCACGCAAAAGTAGTAAACTCCTGCCATGGCCGATGATAAAAAACCAGCAGATGATGCTCGCGCAAAATTTTTAGAAGCACTTGAAAAGAAAAAGAGTAAGAACGCACCAGCGCCAAAAGAGGGCCGCTCTTCAGGTTCTAAAGTAAGTGGCGGTCAAGCAAGCGGCGGTGCACCTGGTCGATTCCAACGCAAATCTGGATCTTCTGGTTCTGCAGCAGGTTAAAGTTTTAAATAAAAAATAAAAACCTATAACAAATAAAAAATAAAAACCTAATGTGGCTTGGGCCGGGATCGAACCGGCGACCTAACGATTTTCAGTCGTTCGCTCGTACCAACTGAGCTACCAAGCCTTACCAAAAATTCAGCGCCGGCCACACGAGTGTGTACAGCGCCAAACTTTTGCGACCCGGACGGGACTTGAACCCGCGACCTCCGCCGTGACAGGGCGGCGCGCTAACCAACTGCGCTACCGGGCCATGAAATAAATTCGTAAGAATTAATTTCACAACCTTTATAACTGTACTGCGTGCCCCCAACGGGATTCGAACCCGTGTTACCGCCGTGAAAGGGCGATGTCCTAGGCCCCTAGACGATGGGGACGTTTGAGGCTCGCAAATCGTACCTTGTAGGTAGCGTGCAACCAAACTGCCTTTATTTATGCGCTAGTTAATAGCCCATTGCACAGAGATTGAGACTGTTACATCTTGCTGACCAAGATCAATCTCAGTTGCTCCAGCTGAATCTTTAGCCATTGCCATTATTGGAAATACAGATGGTCCGCTGCCTTCAGTCAAAGTAATTACGCGTCCAAGTTTTACACCTAACAACTTCGCGTATGACTGCGCCTTTGCGCGCGCATTCTTTACAGCAACAGCGCGAGCAGATGATGAAGTTTTAGTCGCATCAAGTACAAATGGTGAGACACCATTTATTTGCACATTGTCTCCACCTGCTTCGACAACGGCGTCAACGACAGTGCCAGCATTTGATGCTTTCTTAATTGTTATGTCAAAAGATTGTGATGCGCGGTATCCAATGAGTTGTGAAACACCATCTGTTGAGTAGTTGTACTCAGGATATGAAGTAATTGATTGCGTTGCGATTTCTGTCTTGGCAACACCATTTTCAAGAAGTGCCTTGCGAACTGCAGCTGCGACCTTAGAGGCTTCTGAAAGTGCAGATTTATTACTTGCCGCCATAGCAGTTGCAGTTGCGCTCAAGCGCACAGCATCTGGTGTCACCTTTACTGTTCCTTCGGCATTTACTGAGATGGAACGAGTAGGCGCTGCTGCCATTGATGCAGGGGCAAGTGCAAACCCACCGATCAAGGAAAGTGCGACAGAGGCAATAGCAAACTTCTTCATATATGTAGGTTTCATAGGCTCAAGTGTAC
>CAFAAY010000010.1_pt1 | contig 19509 bp, 15 predicted proteins | sample 7267711 | NCBI WGS metagenome assembly CAFAAY01 (sample SAMEA6813998, study PRJEB35770) | uncultured Candidatus Planktophila sp. | biome: Freshwater; feature: Freshwater reservoir; material: water | place: Czech Republic | collected 2017-08-18 | depth 30m m | reverse complement strand
GCTGCTGCAACACCTGTCGAGGTAGCAGCAGAGTAATTTCTAGTGGCCTTCGTTGTAGGACTCACTGGTGGTATCGGTTCGGGTAAATCTCTTGCTGCGCAATTCTTTTCGCAGTTAGGTGCACTCGTAATTGATGCAGACCAGTTAGCCCGTTCGGTAATCGAACGCGGGTCAGAGGGTTTTGATGAAGTACTTCTTCGCTTTGGTGATGGTGTTCTCAAAAACGGTGACATCGATCGCACATCTCTTGGCCAGATTGTCTTTGAAAATCCACAGGCTAAGAAGTATCTTGAAGAAATCATTCATCCACGTATACGTGCTGAGTTCGAAGAAGCAGTGGCTAGCCTCGAACCAGGTCAAATTATGGTTTATGAGATTCCGCTACTTGTTGAAACCAATGCCGCTGATAGATTTGATTTCATTATTACAGTTGAATCCAAAGTAGAACTAAGAAAAGAGCGCTTACGTTCACGTGGAATGTTTCACACAGATATCGAAAAAAGAATTGCATCTCAAGCCTCAGAAGATGAACGTCGAAAGATTGCCGATTGCGTTCTCACTAACGATGGCAGTGAAGATGAACTTTTACGCCAGGTAGAAAACGTCTGGGAATCAACAATTTTGCCTCGCGCGCAAATTTAGAGCCACAAAGATAGAGTTCGGCACATGCGTCCAATCACTGATCTTCAAAGGCGAGTTGAGCCTTTTCAAGTAATTAGTGATTACGTGCCGGCCGGAGATCAGCCTGCGGCCATAGAGGAAATAGTTAAGCGAATTAATGCTGGTGTTCAAGATGTTGTTTTGTTGGGTGCCACAGGAACTGGTAAGTCAGCAACTACAGCGTGGATGATTGAGAAACTGCAACGTCCAACGCTGGTTTTGGCCCCTAATAAAACTCTTGCTGCCCAGCTCGCTAACGAATTCCGAGAGCTGTTGCCCAATAACGCCGTTGAGTATTTTGTTTCTTATTATGACTATTACCAGCCAGAAGCCTACGTTCCACAGACCGATACATTTATCGAGAAGGATTCAAGCGTCAACGATGAGGTTGAACGCCTGCGTCACTCGGCCACTAATTCCTTATTGACCCATAGAGATGTTGTTGTTGTCGCAACAGTTTCCTGCATTTATGGACTCGGAACGCCCCAGGAATATGTCGATCGAATGATCAAGTTGCGCGTGGGTGATGAAATCGAGCGAAATGTTTTATTGCGACGATTCGTCGATGTTCAGTACAAACGCAATGACATGGCCTTTGATCGCGGAACCTTCCGTGTTCGCGGTGACACAATCGAGATTATTCCTATGTATGAAGAACTAGCTCTTCGCATTGAAATGTTTGGCGATGAGATTGAAAGAATTACGACCCTTAATCCCTTAACCGGAGAAATCGTTCGCGAAGAACAAGAGATGTATGTTTTTCCTGCCACTCACTACGCCGCTGGTCCAGAAACAATGAAGCGGGCAATGGGGGACATCACCGATGAACTTCAAATTCAACTCAACTTGTTTGAAAAGCAAGGCAAATTATTAGAGGCCCAAAGATTACGAATGAGAACAACATTTGATTTGGAGATGATGGAGCAATTGGGTTTTTGTTCTGGAATTGAAAACTACTCACGTCATCTAGATGGACGCGAACAAGGCTCCGCCCCTAATTGTTTGCTGGATTACTTCCCAGAAGATTTTCTCGTTGTGATTGATGAAAGTCACGTGACAGTTCCGCAAATTGGAGCCATGTTTGAAGGTGATGCTTCACGTAAACGCACACTTGTAGAACATGGATTTCGTCTACCTAGTGCCTTAGATAACCGTCCCTTGAAGTGGCCAGAATTTCTAGAACGTGTTGGGCAAAAAGTTTATTTGTCTGCAACGCCTGGTCCATACGAATTAGGCAAAGTTGAAAATGATGTTGTCGAGCAAGTTATTCGCCCAACAGGCCTAGTTGATCCACAAATCATCGTAAAACCAATTAAAGGCCAGATTGATGATTTATTGGGTGAAATCAAGATCCGCACAGAAAGAAATGAACGTGTACTTGTAACAACATTGACTAAGAAGATGTCTGAAGATTTAACAGAATACTTACAGGAAAAAGGAATTAGAGTTGAGTATCTGCACTCTGAAGTAGACACATTGCGACGTGTTGAATTATTAAGAGAATTGCGGATGGGTCACTTCGATGTATTAGTTGGTATTAACTTGCTACGTGAAGGATTGGATTTACCAGAAGTTTCACTGGTTGCGATATTGGATGCAGATAAAGAAGGTTTCTTGCGATCAGCAACATCGTTGATTCAAACTATTGGTCGTGCTGCACGAAATGTTTCAGGTGAAGTGCATATGTACGCAGATAACATGACCAAATCCATGGTTAAGGCAATAGATGAAACTAATCGTCGCAGAGCAAAACAAGTTGCCTATAACGAAGAACGCGGAGTCGACCCTCAACCATTACGAAAGAAAATTGCCGATATCACTGATCTCATTAATCGGGAGAGCGAAGATACAGATGAGTTACTTGCCTCAGGTCGTAAAGGCAAAGGTGCGGGTGCACCACCAATTGGTTTGCGCAACAAGAACATCGGCTCTTTACCGCGCCAAGAATTAGTCGCCTTGATAGAGTCGCTCACTGATCAGATGAGAAGTGCGGCTTCTGAATTATCCTTCGAGCTCGCTGCTCGATTGCGTGATGAAATTCGCGATCTCAAAAAGGAATTACGAGCAATGCAAGAAGCGGGGCACTAGTGAGCATCGATAAGCTGATTGTCCGTGGTGCCCGCGAACACAATTTAAAAGATGTTTCAATTGAATTACCTCGTGAATCACTCATTGTTTTCACTGGATTATCTGGTTCTGGTAAATCAAGTTTGGCATTCGACACAATTTTCGCCGAAGGCCAACGCCGCTACGTTGAATCACTCTCTGCCTATGCACGTCAATTCTTAGGACAGATGGATAAACCCGATGTGGATTTCATCGAAGGTTTATCACCGGCAGTATCAATTGATCAGAAATCTACAAATAGAAATCCGCGTTCAACAGTTGGAACTATCACTGAAGTTTATGATTATTTACGTTTGCTATTTGCGCGCGCTGGTCGTCCTCACTGTCCCAATTGCGGTAAAGCAGTTTCTAGACAAACTCCACAGCAAATTGTTGATCAAATTCTTACAATGCCTCCAACTACAAAGTTCCAAATTTTGGCGCCGGTAGTTCGCGCTCGTAAAGGTGAATTCGTAGACCTATTTGCCGAACTTATTGCTTCCGGTTATGCACGCGCACGTATCGACGGGGAAATAGTTGCCTTAAGCGACGCACCAAAGTTAAAGAAGCAAGAAAAGCACACTATTGAAGTAGTTGTTGATCGTCTCAGTGCTAAGCCAGAGTCCAAGTCACGCCTAACAGATTCCATTGAAACGGCGCTCAGATTAGCTTCGGGAATAGTGTTGCTAGATTTTGTTGACGCAAAAGGCGCGGATAAAGAACGAACGTTCAGTGAGCATCTTGCATGCCACGATTGCAATCTTTCATTTGAAGAATTAGAACCCCGTTCTTTTTCATTTAACTCACCTTTTGGTGCTTGTCCTGAGTGCACAGGAATTGGAACGAAACTCGAAGTTGATGAAGAGCTCATCATTCCCGATGACTCAATTTCAATTTATGAAGGCGCAATTGCTCCATGGGCGGGGGGACAGTCATCCGAATATTTTCTTCGTTTGCTAGAAGCTCTTTCTGAAGATGTTAAGTTTTCACTCAATACACCGTGGAAGCGTCTTCCTGAAAAAGCTCGTAGCGCAATCATTAACGGGTATGAATACGAAATTCATGTCAAGTATAAGAATCGCTACGGACGCGTACGCAATCACACCAGCGGTTTTGAAGGCGTAGTTCCATTTATACACAGACGCCATGGCGAAACAGATAGTGATTACAGTCGTGAAAAATATGAAGCGTATATGCGACAAATTCCTTGTTCAGTTTGCAAAGGTGCTCGATTAAAGCCAGAAGTTTTGGCTGTAACGGTCGGTGATTTATCGATTGCACAGATATGCGAACTTTCAATTGCAGATTGTGCCGAATTCCTGAAAAAGATCTCCCTGAATGCTCGTGAAGCACAGATAGCCGAAAGAGTTATGAAGGAAGTAAATGCTCGATTGGGATTTTTATTAGATGTCGGTTTGGACTATCTATCTTTAGCGCGTCCAGCAGCCACGCTCTCTGGCGGTGAAGCACAACGAATTAGATTGGCGACACAAATTGGTTCCGGACTAGTTGGAGTTCTCTACGTATTGGATGAACCAAGTATTGGATTGCACCAACGCGATAATCGCAGACTTATTGACACCCTCACACGTTTACGTGACCTGGGAAACACGCTTATTGTTGTTGAACATGATGAAGAAACCATTCGCACAGCCGATTGGATTGTTGACATTGGTCCAGGAGCGGGCGAACATGGAGGAAAAGTAGTTGTATCTGGGGATTACCAATCTCTAATCGATTCAAAAGAATCAATTACTGGAGCATATTTAAGTGGTCGCAAATCAATAGCAATTCCAAGCAAGCGACGTCCGTTAGATCCAAAGCGCAAATTAGTTGTTAAAGGCGCTAAAGAAAACAACCTCAAGGACATAGACGTAGAAATTCCACTAGGAGTATTGGTTTCAGTTACCGGTGTAAGTGGTTCTGGAAAATCCACACTAGTAAATGATATTTTGTATAGCGTTTTGGCAAATAAACTAAACGGAGCCCGAATAGTTCCCGGACGCCACCGAAGTGTTTCAGGCGTTGAATTGTTGGACAAAGTTGTACATGTTGATCAATCTCCGATTGGTCGAACACCCCGTTCTAATCCGGCCACTTACACGGGAGTTTTCGATAAGGTTCGCGCACTCTTTGCTGAAACAACTGAGGCGAAGGTCCGCGGATATCAACAAGGTCGCTTCTCTTTTAACGTTAAGGGCGGACGATGCGAGAATTGTTCTGGTGATGGAACCATCACGATTGAGATGAACTTCTTGCCCGATGTTTATGTTCCATGCGAAGTTTGCCACGGGGCTAGATATAACCGCGAAACTCTTGAAGTACATTACAAAGGTAAAACTATTGCAGATGTGCTTAATATGCCGATCGAGGAAGCGCACACGTTCTTCGAATCCGTTCCTACGATTGCTCGTTTCCTTAAAACTTTGTGCGATGTTGGTTTAGGTTATGTACGACTCGGGCAATCAGCACCAACGCTTTCAGGTGGAGAGGCTCAACGCGTAAAGCTTGCAACTGAACTACAACGTAGATCTACGGGCCGAACCATTTATGTTCTAGATGAACCTACGACAGGGCTTCACTTCGAAGATGTAAATAAGCTTTTGGGTGTTTTAAATCGCTTAGTTGAATCCGGCAATACAGTTGTTGTTATTGAACACAATTTAGATGTAATCAAATCCTCCGATTGGGTCATAGATATGGGCCCAGAAGGTGGATTCCGCGGTGGAACAGTTGTTGCAGAAGGCACGCCTGAAGATATTTCAAAAGTAAGTGCGAGTTATACAGGACAATTCTTAGTTGATATTTTGAAAACAAATCGAAAAGCTCCAGCGAAGAAGAAGTAATCATGGCCGATCCAGCCAGTTATCGCCCAACTGATATTCCAGAAGAAGCAGGGGTTTATCGTTTCTATAACGACAGTGACAAAGTTATTTATGTAGGCAAAGCTAAGAATTTAAAAAATCGATTGAGTTCATATTTTGGTTCCAATCTCGCCCACAAAACCAACCGAATGGTCCATGAAGCGGTTCGGGTTGATTGGACTGTTGTAAATACTGAGCTAGAAGCATTGGCTTTGGAGTTTTCATGGATTAAGCAATATCACCCAACATATAACGTTCAATTTAAGGATGATAAGTCATATCCATATTTAGCCATCTCAATGCAGGATGAGTTTCCCCGAATATTTGTTACACGTAAAGAAAAACGCCCGGGTCTGAAGTATTTTGGTCCGTATACAAATGCGTGGGCTCTCAGAAACACCTTCGATTTATTGTTGAAAGTTTTTCCAGTCAGATCATGCAGTGCCGGGAACTTTGCCCGAGCACAAAAATCTAAACGCCAATGTTTACTAGGAGACATCGGCAAATGTGCGGCCCCATGTGTTGGTTGGGTAACCCCTGATGAGCATAAAGAGATTGTTTATAAACTAGATGCGTTCATGGAAGCAGGTATGCAGGATCTATTGCCTGCTCTTCAATCCGAAATGGAATTAGCATCTTCGCGCGAGGAATTTGAAAGAGCAGCACGGATTAGGGACCAAATTGATTCATTTGAAAAAGCGCAACGTTCTACGCAAGGAAATCTTTCAGATGAGTTAGATGGTGATTTCATAGCCATTCATGAAGAAGGTCTTCATGCTGCGGGTTCCATCTTCATGTTGCGCCGTGGATCCATCAAAGGCTCTCGATCGTGGATCGTGAATCAAGAACTTGCGCTCGAAGGAGATGATCAATGGGCTTCATTGCTCTTTTCAATTTATGGCGGGCTGAGCACGGAAATTCCTTCCACGATCTATTTGAACTCAGAACCCTCTGATACCCAAGCACTTGAACAGTGGTTATCTTCTCTATCTGGATCAAAAGTAACTTTGAAAGTTCCCCAGCGCGGTGACAAAGTGGAGCTCCTTGAGACCGTAAAACGAAATGCACATTACGCGTTAGTGCAATTCATGAGTAAAAGAGCGAGCGATGCTGCCGTGTCGGGCAAGGCTCTACTGGAAATTGAAGAAGAACTTGGTTTGGCAAAGACACCGTTACGCATAGAATGTTTCGATATTTCAAATATTTCAGGAACTTCTGTTGTTGCTTCAATGGTTGTCTTTGAAGATGGCATCGCCAAGAAGAGTGAATATCGTCGCTTCATTATCGATACCAAAGATGGTTTTGATGACACCCGCGCAATGCATCAAGTAATTACACGACGATTGAAAAGATTACTCAATGATCGCGTCGTAGACAGTGCCGAAATTATCGAAGCTGGTGGCAAGCCAAGCAAATTTGCTTATCCGCCACAATTAATCGTTGTTGACGGTGGTGGGCCCCAAGTGAGTGCAGCACAGAGGGCAATGAATGAGTTAGGTATTTCAGATATTGCCCTATGTGGATTGGCAAAGCGATTAGAAGAAGTATGGGTGCCAGAGCAATCAGATCCGATAATCCTGCCGCGCACTAGTGAGGGACTTTATCTTCTTCAAAGAATCCGCGATGAAGCACATCGATTCGCTATTTCTTTCCATCGTTCTCGACGTTCAAAAGTTATGCTTGAATCAATTTTGGATGAAATTGAACAATTAGGACCAAGTCGTAGAAATTCGTTGTTAGAACGTTTCGGTTCGGTAGCGGCGTTAAAGAAAGCCAGTGTTGAAGATATTGCGATGACCCCCGGTATTGGCGAGAAAATTGCTGTGATTGTCTTTGATTTTCTTGCGCAGAGTTCCACCTCAAGAATTGATATGGCTACTGGCGTTATTGAAGATGCTTGACAGGTAGGTCAAGATAGGGACATGAGCCATGAAGTATTAATTCTGACAGGGATGTCTGGTGCTGGCCGCTCAACTGTTGCGCACGCATTAGAAGATCTTGGTTGGTATGTTGTCGATAATCTCCCACCTTCTTTGCTTTCAGATCTGATTAAGCAAGGGGTTCAATCTGAAATCAAATCACTGGCTGTAGTAGTAGATGTACGCGGCGGAAAGTTTTTTGACGAACTATCTTCATCCCTTGCTGAGTTGAAAAAATCAGGAGCGAATTTTCGTGTTGCGTTTTTGGACGCATCCGATCAAGCCTTAGTACAACGATTTGAATCTACTCGCCGTCCACATCCTTTACAGGGCAAAGGTCGCATAGTCGATGGAATCGCTGCAGAACGAGAGAAACTTCAAGAACTCTTGTCCCAAGCCGATGTGGTTATCGATACTTCAAATTTGAATGTGCACCAATTAGAAAAGCGAACAACTGAAATTTTTGCTCAGGGATTAACTCAATCAGTCCGGGTGAACGTTCTGTCTTTCGGTTACAAATATGGAATTCCGGTCGATGCCGATTTGGTGCTCGATTGCCGATTCATACCCAACCCACATTGGATTCCCGAATTACGCCCACTGACTGGTTTGGATGACAAGGTAAAAAGCAATGTGTTATCTAACGCAGGTGTTTCACAATTTGTTCAATCATATGTGTCAGTTATCAACCAAATGCTGCCTGGTTATTTACGAGAAGGAAAGAAATATCTCACGGTTGCAATTGGATGCACTGGTGGAAGACATCGCAGTGTTTCCGTTGCACGTGAGATAGCCGCCCAGTTAGATGGCGAACGAGATGATTTTTCTGTGAGTGCGCACGCTTCTCACCGAGATGTTGGACGGGAATGAGTTCTGAAAAAAACCCTCGCGTTATCTGTTTAGGTGGGGGACATGGTTTAGCTGCAACGTTAACTGCAGTCAGAAAAATTACTACCGAAATCACGGCAATAGTTACAGTTGCTGACAATGGTGGTTCAAGCGGACGTTTACGAGATGAATTTCCAATATTTCCTCCGGGGGATTTAAGAATGGCACTGGCAGCGCTATGTGCCGATGACCAGTGGGGAAGAAGTTGGGCTGAGATTTTGCAGTACAGGTTTACCAGCAATGGTCCACTCAATGGTCATGCTGTTGGAAATCTTTTATTGGCAGCGCTGTGGGATAGAGATATTGATCCCGTTCAAGGTTTAGATCGCGTTGCCGATTTACTAAAAGTTGTTGGCAGAGTCTTACCAATGGCTTCAGTGCCATTAGATATAGAAGCAACCTTTGACGATGTCGGAAAGATTCATCATGTTCGTGGCCAAGTAGAAGTTGCGACGGCTAAAGGAAAATTGAAGTCTCTGCACTTAGTTCCTCCGAATCCAAAAGCTTTGCCGGATGCCTTGAAAGCGATAAGGGAAGCCCAATGGATAACTGTTGGTCCTGGCTCATGGTTTTCTAGTGTTCTCCCACATTTTTTAGTGCCTGAGCAATTACAAGCACTGACTAACACTGCAGCTAAAAAAATAGTAATTCTCAATCTTGATTCACATCCAGAAGCTCAAGCTGATGAATTTGCTGGGTATACAGCGGTTGAACATTTAGAGATGCTCCGTGAATATGCACCCACCATGAAAATCGATCATGTTGTAGTTGATCAGTATGAATTGAGTGATAGCCAGAGGCTTCAACTTCTTGTTGAGAGTTTTGGAGGCACATTACACGTTGCAGATCTGCGTAAATCTCCCGGAAGTCTTCATCATGATGTTGAAAAATTATTTTCTGTTTTAAGCCACATCATGGGCCAATCTTTGGTTGGATAGGCACATGGCAATGACATCAGCAGTTAAAGATGAACTCAGCCGCTTGGCCATAACCAAGCCTTGTTGTCGCAAAGCCGAAGTTTCATCCCTACTTCGTTTCGCCGGCGGGTTACATATAGCCGCTGGAAAGATAGTCATCGAAGTTGAATTAGATACTGCCCAAAGTGCTCGTCGATTACGAAAAGATATCTCTGATATTTATGGCCATGAAAGCGATTTAGCAGTGCTTTCATCTAGTGGTTTGCGTAAAGGATCTCGCTACGTCGTTCGTGTGATTAATGAAGGTGATGCACTTGCGCGTCAGACAGGTTTAGTGGACGCAAACTCTCGTCCAGTTCGTGGTTTACCTCCACAAGTAGTCTCTGCGGCTATTTGCGATTCAGAAGCAGCCTGGCGTGGTGCATTTATCGCACATGGCTCCTTGACGGAACCAGGTCGCTCATCGTCACTTGAAATTACCTGTCCAGGACCTGAAGCAGCACTTGCATTAGTAGGCGCAGCTCGTCGCCTTGGAATCGTTGCTAAAGCTCGTGAAGTTCGCGGAGTAGATCGCGTTGTTATTCGAGATGGCGATGCAATCGGTGTGTTACTTACTCGCTTAGGTGCGCACGAAAGCGTGCTTGCGTGGGAAGAGCGACGAATGCGCCGGGAAGTTCGCGCCACTGCTAATCGTTTAGCAAATTTTGATGATGCGAATCTACGTCGCTCAGCACGGGCGGCAGTTGCAGCATCGGCCCGAGTTTCACGCGCTATGGAAATTCTCGGACCAACTATCCCAGATCATTTAAAAGAAGCTGGAGAATTGCGAATTAGTCACGGTCAAGCAAGTTTGGAAGAGCTGGGTTCCCTTGCTGTTCCACCAATGACTAAAGATGCGATTGCCGGAAGAATTAGGCGTTTGCTAGCAATGGCAGATAAAAGAGCTGCAGAGTTAGGAATTCCAGATACCGAAGCGGGATTATCGCCAGATTTGTTGAACTAAAATATACATATGACCCCTACTCAAGCGAGGAACACAGATGATTAACGTTGGAATTAATGGATTTGGTCGCATTGGCAGAAATTTCTTTCGTGCATGTCTTACCAATCCGAATATCAATATTGTCGGTATTAATGATCTGACAGACAACGCAACGCTTGCGCATCTATTGAAGTATGACTCAATTTTAGGACGACTAGGTTTAGAAGTTTCACACACAGCCGACACCCTTACCGTTGGTGGGAAAGTTATCAAAGTATTCGCAGAACGTGATCCCGCAAATTTGCCATGGAAATCAATAGGCGCAGACGTTGTCGTCGAATCCACTGGTATTTTTACTAAGGCAGCAGATGCTCAAAAGCACATCACTGCAGGGGCTAAGAAAGTAATTATTTCAGCACCTGCAACAGATGAAGACATCACAATAGTTATGGGTGTCAATCATGAAAAGTATGACCCAGCTTCACATAACATTATTTCTAATGCTTCGTGTACGACAAACTGCTTGGCACCAATGGCTAAAGTGCTAAACGATAATTTCGGAATCATCCGTGGATTAATGACAACTGTTCATGCATATACAAATGATCAAGTTATTTTGGATTTTCCTCACAAAGATTTGCGACGTGCACGCGGTGCTGCAACAAACATCATTCCAACATCTACGGGTGCCGCCAAAGCAATTAGCCTTGTTCTCCCAGAACTCAAAGGCAAGCTTGATGGATATGCACTTCGCGTCCCGGTCCCAACTGGTTCAGTTGTAGATCTAACGGTCGAGCTCTCCAAGGAAGTAAGCGCTGCAGATATAAATGCAGCACTTAAGAAGGAAGCCGAAGGTTCCCTTAAGGGATTCATGACGTACACAGAGGATCCAATTGTTTCTTCCGACATCGTTACAGATCCATCTTCATGCATCGTTGACGCAGGATTGACGAAAGTAATCGGAACAACTGCAAAGGTTGTTGGTTGGTATGACAATGAATGGGGTTATTCAAATCGCCTCGTTGATCTCATCACGTACGTTGGTAAAACGCTGTAATGAATTCACTTGCTTCACTCGATGTAGCAGGTAAACGCGTTTTCCTTCGATGTGATTTAAATGTTCCAATTATGAATGGTGTAATCACAGATGATGGGAGAATTCAGGCTTCGTTACCTACTATAAAAAATCTCCTAGAACGTGGTGCATCAATCATCATAGGTGCGCACTTGGGAAGGCCTAAAGGTGAAGTTAAGTCAGAACTCTCTTTAGCACCTGTAGCGAAACGTTTGGAAGAATTACTCGGTGTATCAGTTGATTTTATTGTTAAGAGCAATGCCTCTGTCCTACTTCTAGAGAATTTACGATTTAACTCAGCTGAGACTAGTAAAGATGACACCGAACGTTTAATTTTTGCCAAAGAACTAGCAGGCTACGCAGATGTATACGTAGGCGATGGATTCGGTGCAGTCCACCGTAAGCATGCATCGGTCTTTGACCTTCCGGCTCTCATGCCAAGCGCACCTGGATTTCTTATCCAGGCCGAAGTGGAAGTCCTAAAAAAACTGACGGAGTCACCTGATCGTCCATACGGTGTTGTACTTGGTGGAGCTAAAGTTTCAGACAAAATCGGTGTCATATCAAATTTGCTTTCTAAAGTTGATGTGATGGCAATCGGTGGAGGTATGGTTTTTACATTCCTTGCCGCAACTGGAAAAGAGATTGGTTCCTCACTAGTAGAAAAAGAATTGATTCCTACTGTTAAAGATCTGATCGCAGATGCCAAGAGCAAAGGCGTAACACTCGTTTTACCGTCAGATATTGTTGTTGCACCTGAATTTAGCGCTAGTAGCAAACCAACATTGGTTCCAGTTGATCTCATTCCATCGAATCAGATGGGACTAGATATCGGTCCAGATTCAGCAAAAGATTTTGCTCGCGCAATCAAGAAATGCAAAACAGTTTTTTGGAATGGCCCAATGGGAGTCTTTGAATTTCCGAATTTTGCCAATGGGACAAAGGTTGTTGCGCAAGCGCTGACAGAAGTAGATGGAATAACCGTTGTCGGTGGGGGAGATTCGGCTGCTGCGGTCCGAGCGCTAGGATTCAATGATTCCGACTTCGGTTACATCTCGACAGGAGGCGGAGCATCTCTTGAGTACCTAGAGGGCAAAGTTCTACCTGGTTTAGCGGCGCTAGGACTTTGATACTTCTACCGACAGAAAGCAGGCTGTATTAAATGCGTAAACCATTGCTGGCAGGAAATTGGAAGATGAATCTTAATCATCTAGAGGCCATTGCTGTTGCGCAAAAACTTGTTTACAGTCTTGAAGACAAGGATTACGACGCTGTCGATGTCGCAATAATTCCGCCATTTACAGATATTCGATCTATACAAACACTTGTAGATGGCGATCGTTTGCGTTTGCTCTATGGAGCGCAAGATCTATCGCCTGAATCTAATGGCGCTTTTACAGGTGATATTTCTGGTGGAATGCTTGCCAAACTTGGTTGTACTTTTGTTGTGATTGGTCACAGCGAACGTCGAGCAATTCATCATGAAGATGATGCTCTTGTAAATCGCAAAATTAGGGCTGCACTTGCTAATGAACTTACGCCAATTTTTTGCGTAGGCGAGGAGCTATCAATTCGTGAAGCGCGAACTCATGTAAGCCATGTTGTTAGACAGATACGCGCTGGTCTAGAAGGCTTTCACAAACCAGATTTAAAGAAAATAGTTATTGCCTACGAGCCCATTTGGGCAATAGGAACAGGAAAGGTTGCCACTCCTGAAGACGCTGAAGAAGTATGCGCATCAATTCGTGAAGAAATCGAATCTATCGGTAGCGCCGATATTGCAGCCAACATGCGAATTCTTTACGGAGGTTCAGTAAAGTCATCAAATATTGTTGAGATTATGAAACAAGAGAATGTAGATGGTGCCTTAATCGGGGGTGCAAGTCTGGATCCAGAAGAACTAGCCAAAATCGCTAAGTTCTACGCTGCCTCCTGAGTAGGTATCTCAGAGATTTAACAGGTATCCTTATCCACCTGCCCGCAATTTCGGGCTATATCGCAGAGCAAGGAGTTTGGTTCCGTGAAGTTAGCACTCTCTATCATTTTGGTAATCACCAGTGTTTTAATGATTCTCTTGGTTCTCTTGCACAAAGGAAAAGGCGCTGGCTTGTCGGACCTTTTCGGTGGCGGTATCTCATCTAACTACGGTGGTTCTTCCGTTGTAGAACGCAACCTTGATCGCATCACAATTGTTGTTGGCGGACTATGGTTTGCAGGCGTCGTTGCTTTAAGTTTAGTTTTAAAATAATTTTTCATATTTTTAACTGATAGGAGTACTACATGGCAAGTGCAATTCGTGGAAGTCGCGTTGGTGCAGGCCCAATGGGCGAGGCAGAACGCGGAGAAGCAATTGCTCGTTCTCATGTGTCTTATTGGTGTGCAAATGGACACGAAGTTCGTCCATCATTTGCTGAAGAAGAGAGTGTCGTTATCCCTGCCGAATGGGATTGCCCTAAGTGTGGTTTTCCAGCAGGACGCGATAAAGCTAACCCACCGAGTCCAATCAAAAATGAGCCATACAAAACGCACTTGGCATATGTAAAAGAACGCCGAAGCGACGCGGAAGGTGCAAAAATTCTTGATGAAGCACTACGTAAATTACGTGGGGATGATTAAAGTTTTTTAGCTATTTCTAAGAGTTGCGTAATTCCTGCCTCACGATCCATTAAATGTAGACGTAAAGTTCTCAAACCTCGGCCTGAAAGTGTCTTGTAATCTCCAATTGCTTGGGCCATGCAGAGTGATTTGAATGTGAAAACTTCTCCAGGAACCACGTAATCTTTATCGGAATGCGCAGTAATTTGTAGAAACGATCCGTTAGGTTGTCCACCTTTGTGAAATTGACCAGTTGAGTGCAAGAAACGTGGTCCCCAACCAAATGTTACAGATTTATGGAACTTTGTTGCAATGATATTTCGTAAGTCATTCAATCGATGGTCTGTTTGGCGATCTACATAAGCCATGATGGCCAGGTAGCCATTTTTATCTATTCCTTGAATGAAATCAGTTATTAGCTCTGATGCGCTTGCTGCATCATCGAATAGTGCAATTGCCTTATCAATACCGTGGTTGCCAAGAGGTGGAACATTCTTACCCCATGCGCTTAGCAGCAACCCACTAGCCAACTTAGATTCTTGAACATTTGGTTGATTGAAAGCATCAATCGATAATCCCGCGGCTATTAATGCAGTAACCCACTCCCAAAAGAAAAATTGCGAACCTAAATCACCAGAAATTATTAAATCTGCTGTGCCTGCAAATGAGATGGAAAGGGTGTCGGCTGTGACATATTCGCTAGAACTACCCAGTACAATGGGTAACCTTCCTACGCCATTTTTTCCCGTTGATTCGGCTACGAGTTGCTCTATCCAGTCAGAAAGCCCAGGCATCCCAGAAGTTTCATCAGTTAAAGAAATATATTGTTGGGTACCTGTGATGATTGCAAAGGCTGCAAGCAAGGCAGGGTTTGGGTTAGAAGTTAACAACTCCTTAGTTTCCATTGCGCTATCTAAAAGAATTGAAACATCTATACCGATCAGTGCAGATGGTACAAGTCCGAAAGCACCCAACACGCTAAATCTGCCACCAACTTGTGGATTAGCGTTTATGACTGTAAATCCAGATTTTCGTGAAGAGAGATCAAGCGGTGAATCCGGATCAGTAACTATAATCATGTGATCAGTTTTCTTTAATCCTGCGTCGTGAAAAAGTTTTTCAAAAAATGCTTTTTGACTTAATGTTTCAATAGTAGATCCAGATTTAGATTCAATTATGACGAGAGTATTTTCTAAATTTTCAGGCAAGGCATGTGCTATGTACTGAGGATCTGTTGAATCTAGAATAAAGAGCTTTTTACCGTATGTTTGCGCTATAACTTCTGGCCCAAGTGAAGAACCTCCCATGCCACATAAAATGACATTTGTTAAATTCCGATGCTTAGCTGACAGAGCATCTAATTGCGGGAGCAAATATTGAGATTCCTTTGGTAAATCAATCCAATCCATCCGAATACTCGCTTCGGAGGAGGCTTCTGACCCCCAAACCGTGGGATCCTTAAGAAGCAAACGCTTATGAGCATCAAGTAGTTTTTGATATAGAGGTGAATCAATATTAACAAGATGTTCATTCTTGTACTTAACTTCAATCATGCACTACGAACCTTCTCGACATCATCTAAAAGTGCCTGCCAAGCTTTAGCGAATGCAGCAACTCCATCTGATTCAAGTTGATCAGTAATCGCACTTAGAGATACTCCTGTTTTAGCAAGTTTCGCTAGAGATACGTGTGATTTTTCAATTGCCGGCGTGATTGTATTACCATGAAATTTTCCATGGTCTATAACAGCGTCCAAAGTTGATTGCGGCATCGTATTTACAGTGTGAGGTGCAATCAGATCCATTACATAACGAGTGTCATCGTATGCGGGATCCTTTACGCCAGTTGAGGCCCATAATGGACGTTGCATATGAGCACCTGTATCTCGCAATTTTGCCCAACGTGCTGAATTAGATTTAAATAGGAAAAGTTCATACGCCACAACAGCATTTGCTATCGCGGCTTGCCCCAATAATTCAAGAGTTGTCTGTGTATTAATCTTTTTTAGTTGTTGATCAACGGCAGTATCGATACGACTGATAAAAAATGATGCAACACTATGAATTGTTGTAACGTCATGATTGCGCTTGATGGCTTCTTCTATTCCACTGATAAATGCATCAATTACTTGGTCATAACGTTGGCATGAAAAAATTAAAGTAACATTGACGCTAATCCCACTTGCAATTAGTTCTGTGATAGCAGGAAGTCCAGCTAGAGTTGCTGGAACTTTGACCATGAGATTAGGACGATTCACAAGAGCCCACAAAGATTTGCCCTCATCGATCGTTGCTGATGTTTCATGAGCCAAACGGGGATCTACTTCTATGCTAACTCTGCCATCTTTTCCAGAGGATTGAGAATAGATAGATGAGAACAAATCGCATGCTTTCCGTACATCATCTGTCGTTAGTTTCTTTACGATTTCCTCGGGGGATTGAGATTTCATCGCTGCAATATCAGCGGCATAATCTGCGGATCCGGTGATTGCTGAGTTAAAAATACTTGGATTCGTGGTTACACCAACCACTCCAGAATTCTTAATACGCGAAGGTAAACTTAATGAATCTGTACCAGTGATTTTGGCTCGCGAAAGATCATCGAGCCATATAGACGTGCCTGCAGTGGTTATGTCGTTTGCGATCATTTCATAATCTTCTTTGCAGTTGATACTACGTTTTCTACAGTAAAACCAAACTCCTTGAAAAGAACGTCAGCGCCTGCAGATGCTCCATAGTGTTCTAGCGAAATAGATGTTCCGCCGTCGCCTACATAATCTCGCCACCCTTGTGCAATGCCTGCTTCAATACTTATGCGTGCTTTTACTAAAGGAGGCAATACTTGATCTTTATAAGCTTGCGTTTGTTCGTTAAACCATTCAAAGCAAGGAATACTTATTACACGAGTTGCAATACCTGATTCTTCTAATACTTCTGCACTTTTTACAGCAAGGGCCACCTCGGATCCAGTAGCCATTAAAATCAATGCTGGAGAAGCACTTGCTTCTTTAAGTACATACGCACCGCGCTCTACTCCTTCGATTGCGCCAGATTTCGAACGATCAAAGACTGGAAGATTTTGGCGCGATAAAAGAATTCCGCATGCTTTTCTTCGCTTAATAATGACACGCCATGCAGCTGCCACTTCATTTGCATCAGCAGGACGGATTACATCGAAATCTGGAATAGCACGAAGGGCAGCGAAGTGTTCAACCGGTTGGTGGGTAGGACCATCTTCTCCTAATCCAATTGAATCATGAGTCCACACAAAAATAGATGGCAATTTCATGAGTGCTGCCAATCGAACAGAAGGACGCATGTAATCACTGAAAACTGCAAATGTTCCAGCGAAAGATTTTGTTAATCCACTTAACGCAATTCCATTAATAATCGCACCCATTGCATGTTCCCTGATACCGAAATGAATGATCCGTCCATAAGGATTTGCATCTTTCATCTGACTACTAGACGGAAGGAACGAACCTCCACCATTGATTGTTGTGTTATTGCTGCCTGCCAAATCGGCTGAACCGCCCCACATTTCGGGAAGTTTGAGTGCGATGGCATTAATTACATCACCAGAGGCTTTGCGAGTTGCAACATCTTTACCAGCTTCGAACGTTGGAATCAAAGAGTCCCAATCCTTTGGAAGTTCCTTAGCCATAACTCTTTTAAGCAACTGTGCGCGATCTGGATTATTCTTTTCCCACAGCTGAAAATTTTTGTCCCATTGTGAATGGGCTTCAACGCCACGATCTCTCACCAATCGAGCGTGTTGTAATAAATGATCAGGAAAGGCAAAATGTTCGTCGGGATTCAATCCAAGTTCTTTCTTTGTCGCACTTACTTCATCGGCGCCCAAAGCAGAACCATGGGATTCTGCTGTTCCGCGGGCCTTCGGAGCTGGCCATGCAATAACGCTTTTTAATCTAATCAATGTTGGTTGTTTTAGATTTTGCACAGATTTAGACATGGCTTGATCGAGTTTTACTAAGTCCACATCGCCGTTGGATTGTGCATTAACGTCTATTACTTCCCAGCCATAGGCGCGATAACGCGCAGAGACGTCCTCTGTAAAAGTTACGTGCGTATCTCCTTCAATGGAGATTCGATTATCGTCATAAATTACATTCAAATTTCCAAGTGCTTGTGTTCCTGCAAGTGAAGCAGCCTCGCTGCTGACACCTTCCTGCAAATCACCATCGGAGCAAATAACCCAGATGCGATGATCAAAAAGAGATGAGCCATCAATGGTTGTTGGATCAAAGAGTCCGCGTTCGTATCTGGCAGCCATTGCCATTCCGACTGCAGTAGAAACTCCTTGACCCAATGGGCCAGTTGTCATTTCAACTCCTGGTGTGTGGCCATATTCAGGATGACCTGGAGTTAATGAACCCCATGTCCGAAACTCCTTTATGTCTTTGAGTTCCAGGCCGTAACCGCTGAGAAACAATTGTGTATACAGAGTCATCGACGAGTGGCCACATGAGAGTATGAATCGGTCGCGCCCAATCCATTGTGGATCAGCAGGATCGTGAACTAAGTGTTTTTGGAACAGGAGATAAGCAACCGGAGCCAAGGACATTGCAGTTCCTGGATGACCATTGCCAACTTTTTGTACAGCATCCATAGCTAAAGCACGGGCGTGAGAAATAACTAAATCATCTTGTGTATTCCATTGTGAAATCGTGCTCATTCCATCAATTCACTTTCTTAGGTTGTCGTGATACGGAGAGCCATACTTTCCATGCGCTAATCCACACTAAGGTGGATCCCAGCATGTGTGCAGCTACCATAAGTTCTGGTAATCCAAGGAAGTATTGAATGTACCCAATAGCGCCTTGAAGGATTGCGGCGAGGAAGAAAAATTTTAAAAGTCTCTTTGTTGCTCTCGGTGTTGAAGCAGAAACAAAGTAAGCGAAAGAAACACCTAATAGTGCAATCACAATATCTGCATGCAACCAAGCAATTGCGCGGACATCAAAACCAAATCGAGGGGACGCAACATCTCCTGCATGCGGACCAGAGCCTGTTACAAGTGTTCCGGCGACAATTACTACAAAAGAGAGAACGATGTGAATTCGAGATAGTGCGTGCAACATATTTTTGCCCAGATTTTTACTTTCGTTTGAAAATTTTGCTTTCGTTAAAAGTGACTGTGCGCCTGCTATCAGAATAATTGAGAGTATAAAATGTCCAGCCACTGGTAATGGATTTAGATTTGTTAAAACAGTGATGCCACCAAGAACTGCTTGTCCGAAAATACCTGCAAACTGTCCTAGTACGAGAAGTCTTAGATCTTTTCGTTTACTAATTAAGACCGCAAGAATTGAAAGAGCACAGGCTAGAACGAGTGCAAAAGTTAGTAAGCGATTACCAAATTCAATCCATGATCTAAATCCTTCAATTTGTCCATGAATCGGGGTATACGAATCGCCCGTACATTCTGGCCAAGTTGGACAACCCAATCCTGAACCGGTCAGACGCACAACGCCGCCTGTAAG
>CAFAAY010000009.1_pt1 | contig 22566 bp, 26 predicted proteins | sample 7267711 | NCBI WGS metagenome assembly CAFAAY01 (sample SAMEA6813998, study PRJEB35770) | uncultured Candidatus Planktophila sp. | biome: Freshwater; feature: Freshwater reservoir; material: water | place: Czech Republic | collected 2017-08-18 | depth 30m m | reverse complement strand
TACACCAAAACGTTCTCAAACAATGCTTTTCTCAGCGACAATGCCGGGAGACATTCTTAGCCTTGCACGTCGATTTATGAATCAACCAATTCATATTCGCACTCAAGATAATGAAGATGAAGGCGCGGTTGTTTCAAAAATTGAACAACATGTGTATCGCGCACATGCCATGGATAAAATCGAAATGCTGGCAAGAATTTTGCAAGCACAAGGTCGCGGCCCAACCATTGTCTTTTGCCGGACTAAGAGAACGTGTCAAAAAACCGCAGATGATTTATTGGAGCGCGGATTTAGATCAGCAACAATTCACGGTGATCTTGCGCAAAATGCTCGTGAAAAAGCACTCAATGATTTCAAAGCTGGTAAAACTGATGTGCTCGTTGCAACAGATGTCGCTGCTCGTGGAATTGATATAGATGGCATCACCCACGTAATTAATTACCAATGCCCCGAGGATGAAAAAACTTATGTGCATAGAATCGGACGTACTGCTCGAGCTGGTGCACATGGAATCGCCGTCACATTCGTGGATTGGGATGAAATGGCTCGCTGGAAAATGATTGATACTGCGCTCAAACTTGGATTACCAGAACCTGAAGAAACGTACTCATCTTCAGAGCATCTCTATGAAGTGATGAAAATTCCTGCCGGCTCAACTGGTCGCATGGTTAAAGCAAAGCCTGCTGTTAAAGTCCAAGAAGCGCCAAAAGTTGAACGAACCACAGAAAAGCGCGCGCGCACTCGAACCAAGAAATTTAAAAATGATTAAGGTGCTCAAGAAGACTGTATGCAGCTTCCCGGTACGCTGAGGCAAAATCTGAGTTCTTATCTGTAGAAAGCATGCTTCGTTTCTGACTAACAGCAAGATCAATCCCAGTCGTCAACGGAATATGAGCATCGACGATGATTTCATTTTCGAAAAGTTTTGCATGCTCTGTATCAAAGGGGCCAACCGGAAGTATAAATTTCTTACAATCTGAGCCAATTTTTAATGTACTTACGGCTCCACGAATACCGTGGATTGAAGCATTAGTTGGTACCAGGATTGTTTGCGCAGCCATCAAAGCAATCGCCAATCTCGAATCAATCTGAGATGGAGTATCAATTATCACTAGATCATATTTTCTTGGAAGCAGTTCTAAAGCGCTCTTTAGTGATTTCACATCGTTTTGCACCGATAGTCGAGAATCAGTTCCGATGAAATCAAATCTCTCATCTGTGGTGATGTCATTGCTTTGCGAAAGCCCTGAACCACTAAGAATTTCAACTATGGTTTCTCTAGATTTTTCAAAACCTAAGGTGAAAGTTAGATCCGCTCTGGGATCTAAATCTATTAGCAAAACCTTTTTCCCATACTCAACACTGGCCACTGCTAGTGCATGCGCAGTGGTTGTTTTGAATGTTCCACCAGCGATATTTGTAATCGCAATCACCGATGTCATGATGCGATCCCCCACCTGATTCGTGCCTCTTTTAGCAGCGGTGGTTGAAAGATATTTTCAGGAATTAGTTTTAAAGTTGAACGTGTTGCAACCAATGCTGCGTTCGTAACAGCGTCATGGCCTGGCAACGTAGGAATTGCATAAAGTGTGCGGGCCCATGCCGGAAGAGCTGCGGTAGCTAATGCACTCAATGTTGCCCACGCAGGAGCAGCAGGAGTTGCAAAACGAATTACTGTTGTCATTGGTGGAACTGCAAGAAAGAGTGCTGTGCGCTTGGCATCATCGCTTGCATAAAGTTCAGGTGCAATATCTTCGAAATATGCGCTGAGTTCCTTCATGTTTGTGGGAACCACATCTGCATTAATTCCCACTTGCTCAGCAAAAGCCACCATTTCTTTTACGTATTGGTCCTGATCTTGCGGCGATAAATGCATTCCAGAGCGAACCGCGGTTCCTAAGAAAGAGTCGACAAGTGACAGGTGTACCCACAAAAGAAGATGTTGTCCATCTAAACCTAATCGCGTATGAACAGATCGAACCCTTGCACTCAGTGTTTCTACCTCTTTTCGTGGAGCAAAAGTCAGAGTCGCAACATAATCCCCGGTTCGCTGCAACCTTCCCCAAGTATCTTCACGAAAATTTGAATTCTTTGCAACGCCATCCATAGCATCAGGATGCAGTGCTTGTTGTAACAGTGCTCTAATTCCACCAACAATCATTGATGGATCACTGTGTACTTGCCAGACGATACTTTCTGGTGAATATAGACCGAGTTCAGAGCTCATGCAGCAGTGAAAGCCTTAATTGCATCTGCAATCATCTGAATTGCAATAGCAGCAAGTAAGAGTCCGGCAATACTGGCAACAAGATTTACTCCTGTATCTTTGATAACTTTAAGAATCGTTGTTGATGCCATCAATGTAAGTGCGATTGCAAGATGAACGGCGACCACTGCAATTGCCAATCCAACACCTTGACCAACATTATTAATTTTTTGCACATAAATCATCGTTGCAACAATGGCACCTGGTCCAGCTAGCAAAGGTGTTCCAAGTGGAACGAGTGCAATGTTATTTGATTTACGATTTTCTGATCCTGGGCGTCCACCCATCAATAATTCAAGTGAAACTATGAGTAGCAAGAGTCCGCCTGCTGCTTGTAAAGATTCGAGGGAGATATTTAAGTACGAAAGTACAAGTCGACCAAAAAGTGCAAATGATGTGATAACAACTAATGAGACGGCTGCTGCTTGCCACGCTAGTTTGCGACGTGTGGCTGGAGTTTTATCAGCAACTAAACCCAGAAATATTGGCGTTGCACCGGGTGGGTCCATAATCACAAATAAGGTTACGAATGCTTGAAGAGCAAATGTAACTGCTGTAATTTCGCCAACGTTCATGCTGTGATAACCCTTCGCTGATCTGCCTCTGACTCAAGGCGTTCCCATTGTGCCTGACTAGTCAGGTTTTCACCTAATGAATTGAGTTTTCCAGTGCCGTGATAATCACTCGCACCTGTAATTACTAAATCTAATTCGTCTGCGATTTTTGCGAGGGCAATTCGTTCGTCATTGTTGTGATCACGATGATTAACTTCAATTCCATTTAATCCCGCCTTCTTTAGTGGCATAAAATCTGCAACGGATAATACGTTGCCACGAAGAGATGCAAATGGATGGGCAATAACTGCTACTCCACCAGCTTTGCGAATCATTGAAATTGCATCCTCTGGAGTAGGTGCAAGATGAGAAACATAATATGGAGAGTTGTTATGCAGTAATTCCGCGAAAGCCTCATCACGAGAGGAAACAACTCCATTTTTTACTAAAGCGTCGGCTATATGCGGTCTACCAAGAGTTGCACCTTCAGGTTTAACGGATTCGACATCATCCATAGAAATTTTAAATCCACCAGCATTTAACAATTCAATGATTTTTAGTGCACGTGGGATACGACCATCACGTGTATTTTCCAACATGATTTGCATCTCTGTATGAGCGCCGTCAAAAAGCAATCCCAACATGTGCACGCTAATTCCATCAGTTGTAAGGCATGAAATTTCGGCGCCAAGGGCGAGTGATAAATTTGCACGAAGCGCTACTTTTGCGGGTTCCCATCCAGAAGTTGTGTCATGATCTGTGAGAGCTATGAGTGAGAAACCTTCGTTGATTGCTTTGTTAACAAGCTGCGCAGGTGAATCAGTACCATCACTGCAATTTGTATGAGTATGTAAATCAATCATGGCGCTAACTCCAGTCGTGGAGATCGTGTGCGCCAAACTACTAGGGCGCATCCTGCCAGAATTAAAACAATTCCAGGAATGATTGCAAGAGGCGGGCGTTGATTAAGCCACCAAATTGCCAGTACAGAACTCACTGGAACTTCAAAGAAGATAATTAAAGAAACTACAGCAGGTGAAACTCTTTTGAGTGCTGCATTGAACATAGTGTGGCCGAGAATTTGTGCCCCGGCAATGAGTCCAAGAACTATCCACCACTGCTTGGCTGTGAAGTTCCAAAAATTAAAGCCACCAAAAAACACAACTGGCAGCGCAGTAATTGCGCAAACAAAATAACAAATAGTTGTGTAGGCAGTAGTTTCTAAAGTTTGCTGGGCCTTTGAACCGGCCATCATGTACAGAGCAGCAAGGACCGCCGAAATTATTGCAGCTAAATCTCCCATGAAAGATCTAAATGAAATATTTAAGTCAACACCTGAAATCAAAACAACTCCTGAAAAACTAACGACCATACCCAACCATGCACGCGATGGAATAATGCCACCAGTCATGCGAACAAATAAGGCTGCAAAAATAGGTTGCAGCGCAACAAGTGCAGTACCAGCTGCAACTGTTGTAAGACGCATCGCTAAAAAGAAACCAATGAAATGCAATGAAAGAATTACTCCTGCTAGTGCAGCCCATCCCATACCTTTGCGAGTTTTATAGTGACGTAGAGCAAATGGTGCGGTGACTATCGCTCCTCCAAGATTTCGCCAAAAAATTAAAGTGGGGACCGGCATTGTGCTCATGGCAATCAGTGGACCCGAAGTACCAATTCCAAGAATCCCAACACCGAGGCGAATCAAATCGTTCTGCCCAGGCATAGCCGTATGACTATGAATGAGTGTTTTCTCAGCAGACATAGGTCAAATGTATCTACTCGGTGCAATTTAAGTGAGTGCATGCAGGTATATAGAGCGGTTACCCTTAGCCCATGAGCGGAAACTTGAATAATCGAGTATTTCTCGCCCGTCTTGCAGGTACCGCGGTCTTTGATCCAAATGGTGATCCAGTAGGAAAGGTGCGAGATGCACTTGCGACCCTTCGCGCGAATAATCAACCGCCACGAATTTTAGGACTAATAGTTGAAGTTCCACTTCGCCGACGAGTTTTTGTTCCAATTACCCGCGTTACATCAATTGAAAGTGGCACCGTAATTATTACTGGTTTACTTAACATGCGTCGCTTTGAAACACGCGCAGGTGAAATACTCGTACTTGGAGAAATGCTCGATCGTTCTATTTCACTTGCCGAATCTGGTGAAAAAGTTGTCGTTGAAGATATGGGTATGGAACAAAATAGAAGTGGTGATTGGCTAATCACGCGCGTTCACATCATGCGTCGTGGCACAGGTTTGCGACGTAAAGGCGCGACTTCAACAGTTCAGTGGGAAGAAGTATCTGGTTTTGCAACTTCTGAACACAATCAAGGTGTTGCAAACTTGCTTTCCACTTTGAGTACTCTGCGTGCTGCCGATCTAGCATCTGTAATGCACGACTTAGCGCCAAAGCGTCGTGTTGAAGTTGCGCGAGCGCTTAATGATGAACGTCTAGCCGACGTGCTTGAAGAAATGGATGAAGCAGAACGCGTTGAATTATTAGCCGAACTCGAAGGCGAACGTGCTGCCGATGTCTTGGGTGAAATGGATCCTGATGATGCCGCCGACTTGCTTCGTGAAGTTGGTCAAGAACGCGCGCAAGCTCTTCTTGAATTAATGGAACCAGAAGATGCCGAAGATGTGCGCCGTTTAATGAATTATGAAGATTACACGGCCGGCGGCATGATGACGCCTGAACCAATTGTTATGACGGCAGATAACACTGTAGCTGAAGCGTTGGCAGCAGTTCGTCAGAGTGAAATTTCGCCCGCACTAGCATCCCAAGTATTTATTTGTCGCGCTCCCCTTGAAACACCAACCGGAAGATTTATTGGAATCGCTCATTACCAACGTTTACTTCGAGAGGCTCCATCGACTCTGCTTGGATCAATGGTTGATACCGATACTCAAGGCTTAAATCCCCAAGCATCGTTGAATGAAGTTTCGTCATACTTAGCTAGTTATAACTTGCTATCCGTGCCAGTTATAGATGCCAATGAACGTCTCCTTGGCGCAGTTACAGTCGATGACGTACTCGATCACTTGTTGCCTGAAAATTGGCGCCATGATCACCGAGATATTTCAAAGACCGCAGCTGTTTTACAGCATGAAGAATTACTCAATACACAAGAAAGGGAGGAATAGAAATGGCGCGCAATAACCGTTTAGATACTCCTCGCGAAACAGGTCGTACGTTTCGTCCTAACTTTGATCCTGAAACATTTGGCCGTTTATCAGAACGTTTTGCTCGTTTCCTAGGAACTGCAGGTTTCTTGGTTTACATGACCGCCTTTGTATTGAGTTGGTTTGCCTGGAATACCTTGGCTCCAGTAGATCTACGTTTTGATGATTACCCATTTATCTTTTTGACACTGATTTTGTCTTTGCAAGCCTCATACGCTGCACCCTTAATTTTGCTTGCGCAAAATCGTCAAGCTGACCGGGATCGTATTCAAGTAAGTGAAGATCGTGCTCGTAATGAGCGCTCTATTGCAGACACGGAATATCTCACTCGTGAATTAGCAAGCCTTCGTAATGCACTCGGTGAAGTGGCTACGAGAGATTTCTTACGCAATGAACTTAAAGACATGCTTGAGGAAGTTCTTGATGAATTACGTACTAAGTCCAAGCCTGACACCGAGAAGTGATTTATTTCGAATTATTAACTGATCAACAATTGCATTAATTGCTTTCGAAGCAACACTGTCAGGGAATTGCACTACAACAGGAGCACCATTGTCTCCACCAGTTCTCAGATCTGGGCTAAATGGAATTTTACCTAGCAGCGCAACATCACTACCTGCTAAATCTGACAACCTCTTTGCTGTTTCTTCTCCACCACCAGAACCAAATAAAGAAATCATTTCGTTGCAATGAGGGCAAGGAAAATCAGACATGTTTTCAATAACGCCGACTAAGTGTTGCTTAATTTGGTGTGCAATTCGTCCAGCTCTTTCTGCAACTTCGGCTGCTGCAACCTGTGGAGTAGTTACAACAAGAATTTCTGAAGTTGGAATGAGCTGACCTAGTGAAATTGCAAGATCACCTGTGCCGGGTGGTAAATCGATAAGTAGTAAATCTAGATCGCCCCAATAAGCATCAGATAGTAATTGTTCCAAAACTTTGTGTAAGAGTGGACCGCGATATGCAACAGCATCTGAGCGTTCTGGCTTAAACATTTCCATGGAAACAACTTTTACTCCGTATGACTCAAGTGGAATAAACATCTGATCAATCGCAGTTGGGCGTTGTCCTATCAAACCCATCAATCGTGGAACAGAGTGGCCATAAACATCTGCATCTAAAATTCCAACCCTTAAACCTTTTTGTGCCGCGGCAACAGCCAGATTTACTGTGAGTGAAGATTTACCTACGCCACCCTTGCCGGAGGCAATTCCGATTACGCGAGTAAGTGACTCCGGTTGAGCAAATGGAATAATTTTTTCGCGACCATTTCGTAACAATGATTTTAAGTTACCGCGTTGCTCTTCGTTCATGACACCGAATGAAATCTCAACCGACGTTATGGTTTCTACTGACATAACTGCTTTTGTAATATCGGTACGCAATCGGTCCTGCATAGGACAACCAGAAATAGTGAGCAAAATCTTTAAGCGAGCAACGCCACTATCGGCCTCAACGGATTCAACCATGCCTAAATCGGGTAACGGGCGATGGATTTCAGGATCTTCGACCGTGGCAAGTGCTGCGTGAATTGATTCAATGAGGGTCATAATAAATCTGGATCAATCTTTGGTTGCGCAGAATTTCTTGGTTTTTCTTCATCTAGCGCGCCAGCAATTTGTTTTTTAATAAAGGTTTTCGGATTCAGATCTGAGGGTTGTAAATCCTCAAAACCAGGACCAAGATTTTCGCGAAGTTCAGCAGTAGCCGTATTTGCTAAATTCTTAACTTTTTTTAAAAACTTCGCTGCATCAGATGAAAATTTAGGTAAACGTTCTGGGCCTACAAAAAATATTGCTAGGAGCGCCAAACCGATGAATTCACCTGGGCCAATGCCGAAAATCATGTTTTTAGCCTAGCCGTTATCGAGGATTAGTTCTTACCAGCAGCAAGCGTAATTGTTGTAGAACGTGTACTACTGCCACGTTTAAACTTAATCTCAACTCGATCACCAATACTTTTCGCACGTATTCCAACGATGAGTTCATCAGGAGTATTTATTGCTTTGCCAGCAAATTCAATAATTACATCACCCGATTTAAGTCCAGCTTTTTGTGCAGGTCCACCAGGAAGTATTGCTCCATCTGATTCTGTTACTTTCGCGCCTGGTCCAGCAAAATTCATATCAATGAGTACGCCAATGACCGGATATGAAGCTTTTCCGGTTTTGATTAATTGGTCTGCGGTTTTTCTTGCTTGATTAATTGGGATTGCAAAACCTAATCCAATAGAACCTGCTTGACTATTGGATGCACCGCTCAGCGTGGCAATTGCGGAGTTAATTCCAATAACCGCTCCTGTTGTGTCAATAAGTGGACCACCAGAATTTCCAGGATTAATAGCGGCATCTGTTTGTAGTGCATTAATAAATGAATTTTCTCCAGCTGAGCCTCCAGCTGTTACGGCACGATCTTTTGCGCTAATAATTCCCAAAGTAACTGTTCCTGATAATCCAAGTGGTGAACCAATTGCAATAACCGAGTCACCAACAGCGACTTTATCGCTATCGCCAAATTGAAGAGCTGGAAGGCCTGTTGCGATAATTTTTAGAACTGCTAAGTCATAGGAAGCATCACGGCCAATAATTTTACTTTCGAATTCTTCGCCATTATTGAGGGTGACAATAATTTTCGCCTTTGAAAGTGCTGCTTCTTGCACAACGTGATTATTTGTAAGAATAAATCCTGCACTATCAATAATAAAACCTGAACCAGTGCTTCCAGCGCCTGTTGTAATTGATACAACGGATGGCAATACTCGATTTGCTAATCCAGCAACGGAATCTGGTTTTCGTTCGATTGAGTTAGAGGCCGAAACTAAATTGGCTCTGCCACCTAATAATCCGCCTGATGCATTTACACCAAGAATCCCGCCGACAACACCAGCGATAATTGCTAAAACAACCACAGAACCTGGTGATATTCCTCTTTTTGATTGAGCAAAATCTTGAGAGTTCCACCATGGTGCATCGATTCGTGCACGCGATTTTCGGGAAAGAAAAGACATAGTGCCTATCTTGCTACAACTTTGTTGCTATTAACAAACCATCACCGATGGTTATGAGTGTGCTGACCCAGAGATCTGTGGCACCTTTCACGGATTTGCCAGCTTCGCGTAATGCGATTGTTCTTGGATCTCGCTGAGATGGGTCACTTACTTTTCCGCCACCGAAGAATCCATCAATTACCATCACGCCACCACTTCGCAATATGCGATGAGCTTCTTCAATTGTGTACGTCAGATCTTCAGGGTTATGGCGCAATACAACTAAGTCATATGCACGGTCAGTTAATTTTGTCATTACATCCATAATGGAATTAGTAATAAGTCTGTATCGAACTGGGGCGATGTCTGCATCTTGCATTGCAATTCGTGCGATACGCGAGTGCTCTGTTTCATCATCAATTGACGTCAGAGTTCCGCTTGCAATCATTCCACCTAAAATCCAAAGACTTCCGACCCCAGATCCAGTTCCAACTTCAACAACAGATTGTGCAGAAAGTTGATGAGCTAGTGCGCGAAGATAAGCACCGACACCAGTTGTGGCATCGTTGGCACCCACTTCGATTCCACGAGCTCTAGCGCGAATTTGAAATTCATCTTCGGAAATAAAATTTTCAGCATACGTGTGTGGATCAATTTTCATCATAAACTCATAATCCAATCTATGAGCAAGCGAACGCCATACCCAGTTCCACCTTTAGGAGATTCTCCTGCATCGCTCTCACTTCTAGCAGGTCCTGCAACATCTAAATGAACCCATTTTCTTTTGCCCGTGAATTTTTCCAGAAATAGCGCAGCGGTGACTGAACCTGCTGAGTAATCTCCCTTATCCGCAGTGTGATTGAAATCGGCGATGTCACTTTCTAGCGAATCTTGGTAATCATCAATCAGAGGCATATGCCAGAGTCGGTCACCAGAACTTTCACCTGCTTGTACAAGTTGTGATGCCAGTTTTAAATCTCTCGTGTACATGGCGGCGAATTGACGACCAAGTCCCAGTGTTGCTGAACCTGTCAAAGTAGCGACATCTAATAAATAATCTGGATCTAGTTTTGCATCGGCAAAGGCCAAGCCATCAGCTAAAACCAAGCGACCTTCAGCATCTGTATCAAGTACTTCCACGGTTGTTCCACCGTAATGAGTAATCACATCACTTGGTCGTTGCGACGTACCAGAGAGCGCATTTTCTGCACACATTAATAGTGCTGTGACTTTTACTTGTGGTTTTAATTGTGGCAGTGCTCCGACAACGTTTAGAACTGCTGATGCACCTGCCATGTCGGTCTTCATTGCCATCATGGCATCGTAAGGACGTTTGAGTGAAACTCCGCCGGTATCAAAGGTAATTCCTTTACCTACAAGCACTACGTGAGGAATTCTTTTGCCGGTCGACTTTGGTGAATATGTAATTTGAATAAATCGCGGACCTGGCTTTGGTGAAGAGTTGCCGACAGCGCGTAAGCCACCAAATTGCGCAAGATCTTTTCCGGCTAAAACCTTGATCGCAAGATTGCCTTCCTTAGCAATTTTTTGTGCCTGGTTCGCCATCCATAGTGGATTCTTAATATTTGAAGGCGTGTGTACTAAATCGCGAGCGCGACAGACTGAGTGAGAAATAATCTGCGCATCTCGGATGGTTTTTTCATTCTTGCTGACAACATTAAACGTCGGATAATCTGACTTTGAATCACTTTTTAAAGTCCAGATGTAAGCACCTAAAACAGTCGAAATTGCGTGTGCTCTTGTATCTTGCACATCGGTGGCAAGAAGTGTTGAAACTGTTATTTTCTTTCCACGCAATTTTCTGCCAAGGCTTGCCGCGGCAAGTCGTTGGGATTGTGTGCTCTGATCACCCAAACCAATAATAAAAATACGATCTGCTTTGGTCGCTTTCTGACTAACAGGAATTTCTAAAATTTCACCAGCTTTACCGCCAGGTTGAAAAAATGTAATTTCATCGATGAGATCTATATCAAAGAACTTTTCAATTGTGGCTATGGCATTTATATGGCCAACTAATTCATATGTGGAATCTTCGGATTTAACAAATCCAACTGCAATCGCATCAGCGCTGACAATGTCTTCCAGCGAAGATTCGATGCTATTGAGTTGGGCGTAGGGCATAGCGCACAGGCTAACTAAAAAAAGATGAAATAAGCCGGATTTGTTTATTTCTTAACGAGTGAGACCGCGGCATGTAATGCGGCACTGAGGTTATTTGCTTCCTCTGCATTCATCTCTACTACGAGACGACCGCCACCTTCGAGAGGAATGCGCATCACGAGTGAGCGAGCCTCTTTTGTGACCTCCATAGGACCATCACCAGTGCGGGGTTTCATAGCTGCCATCTGGAGACTCCTTAGGGAAATAAATCGAAGAGTGTTCTGTAAGAGGATAAGTATCTCGCATATAGAGCAATTATATGAAATCGAGAAAATGGGCTTATAAACCCAAGGTTTTGCTCAGGCGGGCCTTTCCAGTGGCGATTACAGCGGTAACAGAACGCTCAGGAACGCCCAATTTTTGAGCAATATCAATAGCACTCATTGATCTCAAATAATGCATCACCAAAATTATTTTTTCTTCCTCCGGGAGTGCAGCCAAAACTTCTGCCAAAGTTTTGGGTTCGCTCATAGGACAAGTTTACTGTGCGAATCGGTGGCAATCCCCCACACATACCCAACTTATTATGGGAGTTATCTTAGAGTTCGAGCGAATCTACGCAGAGAAATCCACACACCAACGTAGAGAGCTGGTTTAAGTATCAAAAATATAACTCGTGGTGCCCAAATGATTTCTGACCAATTAAATAACGAACTCTGATCATTGATTGCAACAACCTCAAATCTTCCTGTGCCCTTAATGATTTTTCCAGTGTGTAAAACATCGCATACATGAGGTGGTTGCCAATGCGTTACGACCATTGTGTCTAGAACACCTAGAAATTTTAACCGTGGAAATAATTTATGAAATGGGCCGGTGAATGCTGCAATTTCAGTGCCGGGACCGTTTTCTATTTCAGAAGTTAACCACACGGATGTTTGCAACATCCACGCACCTTGATTATTCCAATCCGTAATTTCATCCCATGCGCGTTGAGCGCTACACGGTAAATTAAGTGAAAGTCCAATGTGATTATCAGCCACTGCAGATATCCAATGCTTGATCAATGGTTGTACACCAATGAAGAAGCTCTCGTTGTCCAGGTTTAACGAATCCTTCAACTTCTAAATGATCAATCAGAACTTTAAGCGGGTCATACAAACCAAAGGGGTCTAAAACAACAACTGGTTTTTGATGAAAATTTAAGAAGCGCCCAACCCATATTTCAAAGAGCTCTTCTAGAGTTCCGAGGCCACCAGGTAATGCAATAAATGCATCTGCTAACTCTTCAATTTTTCCCTTGCGTTCTCGCATCGAAGCTACGATCTGTAACTCATCACTTTCTTTATCCGCGAACTCAATATCGACGAGTAATTGTGGGATTACACCGATGGTGTGTCCGCCAGATTTTCTAACACCTCGTGCTACTGCGCCCATCATTGAAATATGTCCGCCACCTGAAACCAGATTCCAGGAACGCGCGCCGATTGCTTCTCCAAGTTCAAAAGCTAAATCTTGGTACTTCTTATCAATTGTTGGCGAAGAAGAGCAATACACAGATATTCGTAAGGGCATGGAGACAAGGATAGGCGTTACGCTTACTCCATGTCAGAACAGATAGCGTCAGGTCACGGTCTTGCAACGGTTTCACTCAACGGAGCTGTTTTAGACACGTGGTTTCCAGAACCTGGATTGGGAAATCTTTCGGCCCCAGTTTTACCATTTCTTTCGGCTCTAGCTGGTGTAGATGAAATTCGTGGAGTTAAGCGCGAAGTAGTTTCACTCGAAATTGATTTGAATAAGGCTCCTGATTCAGTAAGCGATGCATACCTTCGACTCCACTTGCTATCTCATCGCGTCATCAAACCTCACGGAGCAAACGTCGAAGGAATATTTGGAATTTTAAATAATGTTGTATGGACCTCTGTTGGCCCTTGCCCCGTTGAAAATTTTGAAATTACCCGTGCAAATCTCAAGCAAAAATTTGGTGCCATTACGGTTTTGTCAGTTGATAAATTTCCACGCATGGTTGACTACGTCATTCCATCTGGAGTTCGAATAGCTGATGCAGATCGTGTTCGACTTGGTGCACATTTGGCATCTGGTACCACGGTGATGCATGAAGGCTTCGTAAACTTCAATGCTGGAACTCTCGGAACATCAATGGTTGAAGGAAGAATTTCAGCTGGAGTAGTTGTAGGCGATGGAACCGATGTTGGTGGCGGTGCATCGATTATGGGCACCTTAAGCGGTGGCGGAAAAGAAATTATCTCTGTCGGCGAAAAATGTCTTCTTGGTGCTAATTCCGGGCTAGGAATATCTCTTGGAAATAACTGTGTCATCGAAGCTGGTACTTACATTACGGCTGCGGCGAAGGTGCGCTTGCCAGATGGCGAAGTCGTTAAAGCTTCTTCTTTATCTGGCGCAAACAATCTTTTGTTCAGGCGTAACTCTCTCGATGGTTGCCTCGAGGCAATCATGCGAACTGGTTCGTGGGGTGGATTGAACTCAGTTTTACACTCTAATTAAATCAAGTTAAACCATGCAGAAGGCAATTGCGTTCTGCTTCTAAAAGTTTCTCCACGCAACGTAGATGTTTTACCATCACTAGAGATTGCTGTAATCGTTGCAACTGTTCCAGTTGTATTTCTAGAATTAATAGTCAGCGATACAACATCTGTCAGCAAAAAGGCTTTTGCAAGAACGCTCTGATCTATCGACTTCGTCCACGTAAAATAGCGAGGATTAATTGTTGGGTCTTGGCTGTAAGGATCAGGAACGCTTAAAGTAAAACTTCTTTCTTGACCCCACGCATTCACACTGGTTTCGGTTTGTCCTCCACTAGATGAGGTAAAGAAAGCAGTAATAGGTAAGTTATTTAAAGTAATTACTTCTCCTGTGCTTTCAGAAGTTGAACTTGCTTGAACAGCTGCTTTCCACAATGGTCCATATATTGCTTCGATTTCTTTAGAAACTCCAACAAATGCTTGATCTGAAATGCTGTTATAAACATTGCAGTCACACGCTCTTCTAAGAGTTCCCAACTCACTTAAGGCGTATGAACGAGATGCTATTGCCTGAGCAATTAAAGCTTGTTCAGGCCAGGATGAAGGAACCTCACCGATTCCATATAAATACTCGTCATGAATTCGGACGGTGTTTGTAATTTCCATTCTATGTCCGATGATTGGTGCCTTTACTGACTTAACTTGAATTTGTCCGTAACGATATTTGACGCTCTTTGAAGCTATTTTTAATGAAACCGTCGAAGGAACACCATCTAGGTAGCGTGTACCGGACCATCGTGCACTCCATGTTGAATTTGAACCAATGAGATAGGAATTTTTTCCACTAACCATGAATGCAGAAATTTTCGAACCTTGCTGAATAAATGAAACACTAGATTTCCAAGTAAGAGCTGCGACAGGAGTTACTGCTAGGTCTTCACCAACATCACCCATATATAAATTAAGGATTGAACCTTGGGTGCCGGATTTAAGAGTTGATTGGAGAAGTAAGTGACCGATATTCACACGGATATTTTGATTATCGACAAGTGAAACAATCTGAGTTCCACCGTAATAATAAGAAAGAATCGAGTGCGCTTCTTCTCCGTTGAGAGCTTTGCCTCGTGCACCTATTTGGCTTAACCCAACGCCATGTCCATACCCAGTACCTTGAAAATTAAGCGATACAGGTATTTCGACGGCATGGGCTGGATTGACCGACAGAAGAAGTGAAAAAATTACTAGGAAGGCTTTAGAGATCCTCATCAATTACAGAACTCTTTCCTAAGTGCAAGAAATCTTGATACGCATCAATAATCTCGTTGGGATTACCCCGATTAACGAGCTTTCCTTTATGCAACCATGCGACATCATTGCAAATTTCGCGAAGCGTTGCCATTGCGTGGCTAACAAGAATCAATGCCCTATCTTCACTTCTTAATTCTTTGATTTTGTTAAAACTCTTTTCTTTGAAATGAGCATCACCTGTGCTTAGTGCTTCATCAACAATCAAAATATCTGGTTGAACAGTTGCGGCCACGGAAAAGCCAAGACGTGCATACATGCCAGATGAATACGTACGCATAGGAGCATCGATTGCATCGCCTAACTCGGAAAATTCTGCAATTTCATCAAAGTGATCTTCAATTTCTTTGCGAGTCATTCCTGCAGCCAGTCCACCTAGATGAACATTTGCGCGACCTGACATTGCAGGATTAAAGCCAACACCGAGTGCTAACAAAGTGCTCACGCTTCCGAACACTTCAATTCGACCTTTTGTTGGAGGAATAATCCCCGCAATAGTGCGCATCAAAGATGATTTTCCAGCACCATTTGTACCAATCACTCCGAGCACTTGGCCATAAGCAACATCCAGATTTACATTTTCCAATGCATGTATAACTCTGGTTTGTTTTGTCCCACGTCCTAAGGATTTTGCACGTGCTTTAAGAGTTGGTCTGCGTTCAATCGCAGTCGTGTACGTCAGGCTTAAATCCTGTACAGAAACTGCAATATCTCCAGTTGCGTGTGATGTGTTAGAGGCGGACAGCGAACTCACGCTCCCTTGATAAGAAGAAGTAAGTACCAATAAGCAATACACCTACCGCCCATGCTAAAGCCGTGAGCATGCTAGATAGGTTAGGAGTTTGCGCATGGACAATGGATAAAGACCAGGATTCAAGAATAGAAAACAATGGATTGAAGTGTTCGAATGTTCTCAACTGCGGTTTGAGTGCCGAAGCTTCATAGAGAATTGGAGATAGGTATAGGAAAGTTCTGGTCAGATAAGGCAAAAAGCTGGCAATATCTCGAAAATAAACGTTAATAGTAGAAATAAGAATCGCCACGCCTAAAGAAAAAATTAGTGCAATAACAATAATTGGAATTGACCACAACATTTCCCAACCAAATGGCAACCCTAGAAAAGTGCGTATAACCATGAAGACAAGCAATGTTGGAACAAATTTAAAAAATGCAATAACAGTTGCAGAAATAGGCAACATCATTCTTGGAAAAGCTGTATTAAGAATGAGGCGCTGTCCAGCAGTTACTGATTTTACTCCCCCAGTGAGACTGTTACTCACTAAATAAAAGAGAAATAGACTTGCTGTTAGATGCCCATACCGAATTGCTCCACCAGAGCCACCAATAATGACAATTAAAAGAAAGTAGACAGCCGAAAGCATTAATGGATTCAGAATCAGCCAGAGTTGTCCAAAAATTGAATCAAAGTGCTGTTCTCGCAATTCAGATCGAGAATATTCAGATATAAAAGTTCTACGAGACCATAATGATCGCCAGTACTTACGAAGTGGTGGCAGACCAGCCTTAAATGGTTCGTATACCTGCAGTGGCGTGCTCACGGAGTACAGGCTACATCAGCCAGTACTTTCTTAGTGTTCTGTAGGCGCCAGAGTCTTGGGTGATGTGAGAAACCCAAGGCCCCATGACATCTGCATAGTGAATAAAACGATTGGCAGTAGAATTTTTTCTATTAATCCTTTACCAGTTACAAATGAGGCAATTATTAAAAAACTCGCATATATCCCCGCAGGAATTATGAAGATTGAATTAACCGTTAATGCAAGAGCAATTGAAAGTACTGTCCCAACAAGTGAAAAAGGTGGGGCTAAGTAGCGATAATTTATTGTTCCTTGGTGTCGACGCGATACAACCCTGCGCCATCTACCGTATTCAAAATACTGCTTCGCTAGAGCCTTGGCTGTAGATCGTGGCCGATATGTCACATGCAATCGCGGATCAAAAAATATTTTTCCGCCTGCTTCACGCAGTCGATAATTTAATTCCCAATCTTGGGCTCGAATAAATCTTTCATCAAAGCCTCCAACAGCAATGACTGCCGAGCGGATAAACACTCCAAGATAAACAGTATCGACATACCCAGCGTTACCACCTGTATGAAATCTTGATGCTCCCACTCCTAATGGGCTGCGCATTGCGCTGGCTACAGCTTTTTCAAATGATGAAATTCCCTGTGCGCCCATTATGCCGCCAACATTTACGGCGCCACTAGTCTTCATGATTTCGATAGCCAGAGAAATGTAATTGCGTTGCAATTCTGCATGCGCATCGACTCTGACAATTACAGGATTCGTTGATTTGTTAATCGCCAGATTCAAACCTGCTGCAGTTCTTCCGCTTGGATTTTTTACTATCAAAATTCTTGAATCTAAGGACGCCAATGTGTGGGCAACCTCATCTGTTTTATCTTTAGAAGGACCTAGCGCCAGAATGATTTCGAGAGTGCCGGCATAATCCTGAGCAAGAATCGATTGGACGGCATTTGATAAATGTAACTCTTCGTTGAGAACTGGAAGTACGACAGAAACTGCGGGCAACTGTGATCCCGGTGAGAGAGATAACTCAATTCCTGATGTCGTCATAACCCCTACACGCTATCGTCCAAGTACGCTCTACCCGTGAATACTACGCGAGGAATTCGAACCCTTACAGTTTTATCTGTCAGCGTTGTTCTCGTATCTGCAATTTCATGGCTTGGTCTTGGACAGGTCAGTGGATCAATCAAGCGCATCGACGTATTCGGAAAGTTAGATTCACGTCCAGAAAAACCTTCAACGGCACTGAACTATTTACTGGTCGGATCCGATACGCGTGAAGGACTTACTAAAGAACAATCAAAAATACTTCGTGTTGGAAGTACAAAGACTGCAGCAGGTGGCCGCTCTGACACGATGTTGCTGGTTCATATAAGCAAGGCAAGAGATAAAGCAATGATTATTTCATTGCCACGAGATTCACTTGTAACTATTCCAGCTCATCGCAGCTCTGACGGAACAAAAGATATCGGCGTTGGCAAATCTAAAATTAATGCAGCCTTCGCTTGGGGCGGGGCGCCACTGTTAGTTCAAACCGTTGAGTTGGCGACCGATTTACGAATCGATCACTACATTGAAATTAACTTTGCTGGATTTGCATCAATGGTTGATGCTCTAGGTGGAATTCAAGTGTGCACAAAGAAAGATATTGATGACCCAAAGAGTCACCTTGTTCTGGCCGCTGGAGTACACACACTCAATGGAATTGAATCTCTCAAATATGTACGTACTCGCGACTTTGATGGTCTTGGCGATATAGGTCGAATGCAACGTCAGCAACAATTTATGAGTTCTGTAATTAGAAAAGCCACGAGTTCTGGAGTTTTGCTCAATCCAATAAAACTTGTGAACTTTTTTAATGCAGCCACTAGTACTGTAAAAATGGATTCAGGATTGAATGAATCAGATCTCATTACTTTAGCTAAACAATTGCGAAATTTGTCTGCGAGCAAAGTCCGTACATTGACCGTTCCTCTTGGAAATCCAAATGGATACGAGCCAGGTATTGGTTCAGTTGTAACGTGGGATCCAGTACTAGCACCTGAACTTTTCCAACGTCTGCGTGATGATCTTCCAATTGTTGACGAAGTAACCCCATCGCCAAGTCCTTCGAGCACAGAAAAACCAAAGACAACATTGATTGATAAATTCAAGACACGTACGGCTAATGAAAATCCGTGCGGGGAACTGAAATAGAATCACCACCATGTCGCTGAAACTTTCTGTCATTGGCTGTGGCTATTTGGGCGCTACGCATGCCGCTTGCATGTCATCTCTCGGATTTGAAGTAATAGGCGTAGACACAGATCCTGTAAAAATTGCGATGTTATCTAAAGGTGAACTTCCGTTTTACGAACCAGGCCTCGACACCTTACTTTCATCAGAAATCAAAACTGGCAGACTAACTTTCACGACAGACTTTTCTGCTGTTGCTGATGCAGATATTCACTTCATTTGTGTTGGAACTCCACAAAGTAAAGATGGTCTTGCAGCAGATCTGACATATGTAAAAGCTGCCGTTGCGGCAATTGCACCTCATTTAAAGAGCGGTTCGCTCGTCGTTGGAAAATCAACTGTTCCGGTCGGAACCGCGCAAAGTTTGCGTGATCAATTAGCCAAGAGTGCGCCCGAATCAGATTTAGCATGGAATCCAGAGTTTTTGCGTGAAGGTTTTGCTGTAGAGGACACTCTTACGCCGAATCGTTTAGTAGTTGGAGTTGCTAATGATCGTGCAGAAGAACTCCTCAAAGAAGTGTATAAACCAATAATTGATCTAGGTACGCCATGGATTAGGGCTGACCTTCCAACTTCAGAATTAGTAAAAGTGGCAGCAAATTCTTTTCTTGCCACGAAAATCTCTTTCATTAATGCAATGGCTGAAGTATGCGAAGCAGCAGGTGGCGATGTAACCGTGCTGGCTAAGGCAATTGGCTATGACCCACGAATTGGTAATCGCTTCTTACAAGCTGGAATTGGTTTTGGTGGAGGTTGTTTACCCAAAGATATTCGTGCGTTTATGGCGCGCGCAGAAGAGCTGGGAGCAAAACAAGCACTCGAATTCTTGCGCGAAATTGATGCAATCAACTTGCGCGCACGTCAACGTGTGATTGATGTAGTTCGCACCGAACTCACAGATGACCTTACTTCGTACACAATCGCAGTACTTGGGGCGGCATTTAAACCAGATAGCGATGATGTTCGGGATTCACCGGCATTAGATATCGCTGCGCAGTTACAAGCCGCAGGAGCTTTAGTTGTGGTTCATGATCCAAAAGCCATGGAAAATGCTCGCAAACGTTTTCCAAATTTAGGATTCGCGGCAAGTGTTCAAGAGTGTGTAAAGGATGCAGATTTGATCTTGCACCTAACTGAATGGCGCGAGTATCGAGAATTAGATCCAAAAACTTTGGCATCCCTCGTCAAGAAAAAGATTATTATCGATGGAAGAAATGCGTTGGATCGCGATAAATGGCGCGCCGCTGGCTGGCAGTTTCATGCATTAGGACGCACAGATTAATACGCAAGAAGAGATCAATCAGGTTTTAGAGTTTAAGACTTGGGCAATTCTAGGTTTAAGTAATAACCCTGATCGAGCGGCATTTGGCGTTGCAGCGCTATTAAAACAAAAAGGTCACATAATTATTCCTGTACATCCAAAAGCCGAAACTGTGCATGGGGAAAAAGGATATGCAACTCTTGAAGAGATTCCTACAAAAATAGATGTGGTGGATTTTTTCATTAACTCAGAGTTGGTAAGCCGCAACGTTGATCGGGCAATTGCGATAGGTGCAAAAGCAATCTGGCTTCAGTTAGGTGTTATTGATTCACAATCCGTTGATAGAGCAGAGGCTGCTGGCTTAGTCGCTATTATGGATAGATGCCCTGCAATTGAATATGGGAAGCGCTGACTAGAAACCTGTTTTTTGATTTCTTCTGCTTTGCAAAGCCGATCCTTTTTCCTTAGCAGATTCATTAAGCGCCTTAAGTTCTGATGCAACTTTCAGCGAAATTGCCGAATCACTTATTCCCAGAATTCTTGCTGCAAGTATCGCTGCATTTGCCGCGTTATCAATTGCAACAGTTGCCACAGGAATCCCAGCAGGCATTTGAACAATTGAAAGTAGCGAATCCATTCCATCTAAATTTTTAAGAGAGATGGGAACACCGATAACAGGAAGTGTTGTCAGCGATGCAACCATTCCAGGTAAGTGCGCAGCTCCACCTGCACCTGCGATTATTACCTTGTAGCCAGATGATTGTGCTTTTTTTGCGAACTCAACCATCTCAAGAGGCATACGGTGTGCGGACAAAACTTCTGCAGAATAACTAATCGAAAACTTATCAAGGACTTTGGCTGCCTCTTCCATTATCGGCCAATCAGAGTCAGAACCCATGATGATCGCTACATCACTCATCAATTTCTCCGCTCATGTAATCGATTGCATGTTCAATTTCTGTGCGTAATTCTACGAGGTCTTTCCCAATAATGTTAACGTGGCCGATTTTGCGCCCAGGCCGGACTTCTTTTGCGTACATATGAAACTTTAGCGATGGATTTCTTGCCATGAGATGTAAATATGGTCTGTACATATCTGTTTTGTCTTTACCAAGAATATTTCCCATAACAGCCACTTCGTCAGTCATGGACGGATCTCCAAGAGGTAAATCCAATATGGCACGAAGGTGTTGCTCAAATTGACTCGTCCGCGAACCTTCAATAGTCCAGTGTCCCGAATTATGCGGACGCATCGCTAACTCATTGATAAAAATTTCATCACCTTTGACGAACATCTCTACCGCCATTACGCCCACAAGTTTTACTTCAGCTGCAATTTCGAGAGCAATTTTTTGAGCTTTTTCGCTCAGCTCATTACTCATAAGTGGGGCTGGCGAAATGGTCATCGTGCATATTCCATCTCTTTGAATAGTTTGTGTTGGAGACCAAGATGTAGCTTGTGAATGTGGTGAGCGAGCAACCATAACTGCGATTTCATAATCAAAGTCGATGAGTTCTTCTACAAGAAGTTTAGGGTGATTCTTCAAGAGGTTATCTAATTCTTGTGCTGAATTTATTTTCCACACACCGCGTCCGTCATAGCCACCAGATATCGATTTTGCGATTGCTGGATATTCTGTGATTTCTAAACTTGATGACACTACTTTGCTTTGAGGTGAATGGAAGTGGGAAAGTTTCTTGCGCATTGCCTCTTTATCTTGTGAGTATTCAAATGACTCTGAACTTGGGCGAACTTTTACTCCTGCAGCCTCCAAAGCCTTAATAACATGAAGCGGAATGAGTTCGTGCTCGAAAGTAAGAACATCACATAATTCGGCAAATTTCTTAACAGCCTCAATATCGTTGTAATCACCGATGACGTGGGGTGTTATCTGAGCTGCGCTATCACTTGCACTTGATGCGAAAGGCAACAATTTAATACCAAGTGCTGTTGCTGGAGCAATCATCATTCGTGCAAGTTGCCCTGCGCCGATGACGCCAACGACCGGAAATTCGGATTTCACAGCCGTTATCTTAGATGAAGTACGTCAGCCGAGTTCACGAGTGTTCCGTCATTAAGTATTAACTCTCCGAGTGGGGAGATTCCAGTTGCTACTGCAGCCGTAGGATCTCCTGCCGGCCAAATAATCTGAATATCTCGGTGAAGTGAAGAGCATAAATCTTCGTACTTTGAAACAAATGGAGCACTGCCATGTGTGCTCCATTTCTGGAAATTCTCTTCGAATGCTTTAAGAATTCTCTTCAAGATTTCATTTCGATCGAGCTGCAAAAAGTTTTCCAAATATAAAGATGATGCTGTGACAACTGGAAGTTCATCCTTGGACATATCGACATTTAATCCCACACCAACAATTACGCCGTCATTATCAGCCTGACATAAGAGTCCAGCAATTTTTTTCTCATTAATTAAAATATCGTTCGGCCATTTAATACTTAGATTAACTTTATTGTTTAAACCTACAAGTGCTTCGGAAATCGAAAGTGCGGTAAGTAAAGCAATGAAGTTCCACTCATCACGTGGGCGCATAACTTTTTTATACAAAGAAAATAAAAGTGCAGAAGAAGGCGCAGCAAT
>CAFAAY010000005.1_pt1 | contig 27253 bp, 30 predicted proteins | sample 7267711 | NCBI WGS metagenome assembly CAFAAY01 (sample SAMEA6813998, study PRJEB35770) | uncultured Candidatus Planktophila sp. | biome: Freshwater; feature: Freshwater reservoir; material: water | place: Czech Republic | collected 2017-08-18 | depth 30m m | reverse complement strand
TGCCTTTGCAGCCATCATCATTCCTGGAGTACAGAAACCACATTGAAGAGCGTGCTCTTGTTTGAAGCCTTCTTGCAGTGGATGAAGTTCACTAGCTGATGCAAGTCCTTCAACAGTTTCAACTTTGTGGCCATCTGCCTGAACTGCCAGCATTGTGCAGCTCTTAATTGGGCGACCATCGAAAAGCACTGTGCAAGCACCGCAATTTGTTGTGTCGCAACCTGTGTGAGTTCCAGTTAACTTAAATGCTTGGCGAAGCAAGTGTGCAAGCAAAAGGCGTGGTTCCACATTTGCAGTACGTGCTTCTCCGTTAACGTACACAGTGACTTGGCGTACAGGAACATCACTTGCTGGTGCAATATTTATTTCTTCGTAGAGGCTCGACATGTTTTTAGGCTACTTTCTGTGCGGAGTTTGCGAGGAGGATTCTTTTAACAAATACTTCAATAATGTGGCGCTTATATTCAGCCGAACCACGGTGATCTGTACGAGGCTCTGCTTTCGCAGCTACAAGTGCGGCAGCCTTTGCAATTGTTGCATCAGTCAATTTCTGACCAATGAGGGCTGACGCTGCATCGTTGGCATCGATTGTCTTTCCGCCTACGCCAGCAAGTGCAAATCCGGCGCCAAGCACAGTGTCGCCATTCATATCGAGTGCAACGGCAACTGAAGCAGTTGCGAAGTCACCAACGCGACGCTCTAATTTGAGGTAGCCACCACGAGCAACTCCCTTAGGTGCAGGAATTACAGCCTCTATAGCAATCTCGTTGTAGTTAAGTGCAGTTGCATAAGGTCCGAGGACGAAATCCTTCATATCTATATTGCGCTTACCTTTAGGACCTTGCACAACAACGTAGCCATGCAGCGCAATCATTGTTGCTGCCCAGTCACCTTGTGGATCTGCGTGACATACAGAACCAACAAATGTTCCACGTGCACGAACGATTGGGTCTGCAACGAGTGGAGCTGCTGCTGCAATCGTTGGTTGACGCTTTGAAATTTCAACTGACTTTTCTAAATGTTCGTGACGTACAAGTGCGCCTATGTGAAGTGATCCATCTGCATCGAAGCGAATGTAATCAAGTCCAGGAATATTATTGATATCAACAAGTTGGTCTGGGAATGCAAAGCGAAGTTTAAGCATTGGGACAAGGCTCTGTCCGCCTGCAAGAATCTTTGCTTCACCTTTGCCAGCATCAAGCAACTTAATTGCTTCAGCAATTGTCTTCGGAGATTCATATTTAAAACGTGATGGATACATATTTATTTTCCCCTACGTGAGTTTCCGGTTACTTGCTTGGCTTGTCTTTTACTGCAACTGGCATTGAATCTGCATCTGGATTTGGACGCGCTTCTTGATGTGCAGGCCATGGACCTTGCACTGGTTGACTAGCAACTTTTAAAAATTCTGTAATTTGTGGCCATGCCCAAATAGTTGGACTGTCGCCTGTCTTTGGTGAGTTTTCAATGAGTGCAAATAAACGTGGAGTGCCACGCTCGTTTCCATTTGATTCAACAGCCATGGCTTTACCTCTTCTACGAAGTCCCTTAAAGGAGTAAGGAAAAGTAACACCACACATAGGCAGCAGCAAGTGGTTTTCACTTCAAATCCAGAAGTATTTTTGGCAGTTTCAGGCGCTAAAAAGCCCCAATTACGGAGTGTGGTTTGCTCTTAGCGGCCCAAAAGGTCTTCGGGGGTGTCGATGTCTTTTCCAGAGGCTAATTCATCCAGTGGGATGTAGTGCACATCGTCTCGCCCTTTGAGAAAATTCCTGGCGCCAACATCACCTTGTGCGCATTGTGAAACTTCAGACCAATACTTCTTTGCAAACTTAACTGGATGGCCAGGCTTTCCGGAAAAAGTTCCAACAACAATGTCCTTCGGGCATTGCATGATTTCTCGAATTGCATCTGGCGTCATACCTGGAAGATCTACAAGTGAAATTGTTACATCGGTCGCGGACTCAATTATTGAAATATGTTCTAGCCCAATTCTCAATGAACTTCCCATGCCCTCTTGCCAATTTTCATTAACAATTACATGTGCGCCCTGTACTTCACCTTGCCACGCACCTAGGACCACATAAATTTCTGTTATTCCTGCAGAGGCAAAATTATTTACTGCGCGGTCGACCAATCTATGGCCACCAACAACAAGGCTGGCCTTTGGCGTGCCTAAGCGAGAGCCAGATCCGGCCGCCAGGATTAATCCAACATGCATCGCTATACTCTACGTTATGCGCGAAATCATCGACGAGATTTTGCCATCTTTTAATTCTGGCAAACCCTTTGCTTTAGCAACAGTCACGCGTACCTGGAGTTCTGCGCCACGTCCTGTTGGCGCTGCAATGGCTGTTTTGGAATCTGGTGAAGTAATTGGCAGCGTGTCAGGTGGATGCGTTGAAGGTGCAATTCATGAAGCTTCTCTAGAAGTTTTGAAGACTAAAACTCCGCAAGTTGTTACATATGGCGTGAGTGATGACAACGCATTTGCAGTAGGACTTACATGCGGCGGAACAATTGAATTATTTATTCAATACATTGATAAGCAAACTTTTCCTGATTTTGATCAAGTAACCAAATCAATCGAAGATAAAAAAGCTGTCGGAGTGGCTACGTTGATTGCAGGCAATTCAACTGTGGGAGCAAGGATTGTTCTGACAAAAAATGATGCACATGGTTCTCTCGGAAACGAGCATCTTGATTTTGCTGCAATCGAAGGTGCTCGTGCACTTTTGATGCATGGCACCACAAAAACTTTAAAACTAGGGCCTGAAGGCGAAAGCCGAATGGATGATTTATCAATATTTGTTGAATCTTTCGCTCCAGCTCCGCGGATGATTATTTTTGGTGCAATTGATTTTGCTGCGGCCGTTGCTCGAATTGGAAAATTCATGGGTTATTACGTCATAGTCTGTGATGCGCGCGCGCTCTTTGCGACTAAACGTCGCTTTCCTGACGCAGACGAAGTAATCATTGATTGGCCACACAGATATTTACCTACTGTCGAAGTAGATGAAAGTACCGTCATTTGTGTTCTGACACATGACCCAAAATTTGATGTACCTGTTCTTGAAATCGCACTTCGCACCAATGCTGGTTACATCGGGGCAATGGGAAGTAGGCGCACTCATGAAGATCGCTTGAAACGTCTTCGTGAAATTGGGATGAATGAATCAGAAATTTCTAAACTTAAATCTCCGATTGGTTTAGATTTAGGTGGACGTACTCCAGAGGAAACCGCTATTTCAATTGCGGCAGAAATCATTTCGAATCAAGTGGGTGGAACTAATAAACCACTCAAAGAAGGTTCCGAACCAATTCACAAGAGTTCACTCGCCAGCGAAAACGAGCCTGCTCCAAAGATTAATTAATTCCAGGTAAAAGGAATCCACCGAGCAATACTTCCGGCAGGATTTTTTCCAGGATTAATCAAAGCAAAACCTTCTGCATTAGACACTCCACGTAGCATTGCAGAACCAAGAAATTCTGCACTTGTAAATTCACCATCACTGACTGTTCCTGGAACCAATCGAGAAAAACCTTCTGGTGTTGAAATTGCTGCTGTAATTGTGATCTTTTTCAAATCCTTATGTACGCGCCCAAGTAAGTTATTAATAAGAGGAAGTCCAAAGGAAAAAAAACCAGCAAGAGCAGATTGTGGATTTCCGGGCAGTGCCAAGAATGCAATTTTTCTAGAATTCGAAGTTACTTGCGCCAACAAGGTGTGATAACCGGGGCGAACCTTTACGCAATCAATTTCCAATTCACCATTGATTTGCGAGATGGCTGCCTTTACATAATCTTTTGGACCATCGGCTGTTCCGCCGGTAGTGATAATTATGTCTGCTAAGTCAAGAGCAGATTTAATATGTTGATTCAGGGTATCTAAATCATCCTTAACAAAAGTTGCTGAAATTACTTCAGCTCCAAAACCATTCAAAACCGCTGGAATCTGAGGACCGAGCGCATCACGAATAGAACCATCTGTTGGGACGCCGGTGTGCAAAAGTTCATCGCCTAAGAAGAAGATCGCAATTCGTGGGCGTCGTGTTACTTCCAGAAAATCATGTCCCGTTGCTGCAAGAAGTCCAAGCATCGGTGGAACTAAATGTGCACCTTGTTCAAATAAGAGTTCATCTTTTTTGCACTCAGCACCTGCTGGACGGATGTTTGCACCAGGTTCAACAGAACCCGAAATATGGCCATCCTTTTCAGTTGCATTTTCCCAAGGGATAACTGCAGTTGTACCCGCAGGAATTACGCCACCTGTTGAAATTTTCATACAGTGTGATGTAGTAAGAATTTGGTTTGAGGTCTTACCAGTAGCAACTTCGCCGATAATTTTCCACGGCCCACTTGAATTTACTGCCCAGCCATCCATAGAAGACGTTGCAAATGCTGGTAAATCACAAAGGGCTTTCAGATCGCTTGCAAGTGTTCTCGAATTGGCATCAGATAGCGAAACTTTTTCACTTTCGAGTATCGAAAATGTCGCACTTGCCAAGGCAAATGCTTCGTCCCAGCTACCTTCGCGCATATGAATTGGTATTACTTCTTGATGAGCTCTTCGAGAGCCTTTATGCGTTTGTGTAAATTGGAATGATAAATAATCATGGCTACATCAATAACAAACATCGCACACATTAATACCCACATTAAATTCATTTCAGCGCGGTGCGATTCGTAAAGATGCATATCCATTGACCTATTAAACACCTTTCAAGACTGAAATTGCTTCGGCTAAAACGGATATCGCAATCTCTTGTGGTGTTTTCGCACCAATATTTAGACCTGCCGGTCCATGAACTCGAGACAAATCTGTAATATCTCGATAGGCCAACCAATCTTCACGACTTTCCTGCATCTTTAAAGATCCAAGCGCACCTATATAACCAGCTGCACTTTCAAGTGCATAACTTAAGCACTTACTCGAGCTTTCAACATCGTGGCCCATTATCACTGCGCAGTCCATTGATGATAATCCGGCAGTTAATCCCACAAACATGCTTGGTCGCGCATCAACAGAAACACTCCAGCCCAGATTTATTGCTGCGCTTGCAAGAGCATCGGCGATTTCGCTATTACCAGCAATAACTAATTTAGTTACAGGATGATAAATAGTAAGAACTCGATCACCGAGATCAACAGTCATTGATTTGTTTTTATTGAAAAGCTCGACAACATCTGGTTCGGCGGCAACGATTGAAACTGATGTGTAATAGTCAGCACTTAAAATTTCGTCGCCTTTAACATGACACACAATTGCAATAGATTCGCGATCCAGAAAGGCTTGCCAGATATCGGGATCTATTAGCCCAGAAGGTAAAAGTGCAAATTTTAATTTTGTACCTTCTGGGATTGACGAAATCGTTGATTCAAATGCGGATACTTCTCGCTTAATTATTCTTCCGGTTGGCAGTTTTCTTTTTGCCATTTCAATGAGCTCGCCATCAAATGCCGAACTAAGAAGATTTCCGATTTTGCCGCCGCCAGGAGTTATAGCAATAGCATCTGAGACAGCACTTTCAAAGACGGGTTCAGAAGAAATTAACCATGCAACATCGGCGCGAGTGTTTGAGCGGGCACAGGCATTAACGCTTAATGCGATATCAAACACTTAAATTCACCCCAAACACCTTCGAATCCATTCAGGCACTTTACAAGATGTGAGAAGAGAGCAATACCTGAGTTTCAGCGTCGAGAGATGTAAAATTTCCGCATGACATTTACTGGACTTAATCTCCTAGGTGTACTCCTCGCTTTTATTGTTTCATTCATCAGTGGGGCCATCTGGTTTGGCCCCAAAACTTTTTATCCAGTGTGGATGAAAGCAAAGGGAAACGCGTCAGGTCAACTCTCAACAAGTCAGAACAAACCTGCACTGTTATTTGGCGGAACCATCATCGGGGTTTTAATTCAAACTCTCACGGTTGCCTTTGTCGTCACAGCACTTGGTCACAATAACGCAAACTTTGGCGTTTCAGATGGCGCACTCGTTGGTTTTGCACTGGGAGTGGGGATAGCAATGTTCGCCTCACTTTCGCATAGGTTGTTTGGTGGCGAGAACGTCAAAGTATGGATTATTGAGACAGCTAATGATGCAATCAATTTAACGATTGCTGGCGCAATAATCACATATTTCAACTAAAAATAGTTGGTATGCTTTAAGTCTCTACAAAAAAAATATTATCCCTAATACAAAAGTCCAAGCCAGGAGAAACATGTTCACGAAGAAATCAGTCGGTATTATTTCAGTTATTACTCTTACGTTAATTGCTTCGTTAACAGGTTGCTCGGAAAAAACATCTGGACTTAATGAAACACCTGAAGTTATTGAAACACCGATACCTGAATTGGCTTTAGATTTTGGTTCACCCTTAGATATTGGCAGTGGAATTAAGGTAACTGTTTCTACCCCTGAATCATTTACACCTGGTCCTTACGCATCAAATTTCATTAAGGGGCAAGTTGCTGATCGCTTCACAGTTCAAATTTCAAATGGCGGCACAAATGATTTCGATGTGACTCAATTTACAATCACAAGTTCATCAGCTGACGGAAGTTGCATCGATGTTCTTGACGGAGACAACGGCATCGCAGGCGCACCTACTGACCCACTCGTTGTAGGTGCAGATGTAACCTTTAATTATGCAATTGCGTGTAACGCTAAAGTTGGAGATCCTCTAAAGATTTCTCTCTCCAGCCCTGATGTAGTGCTTGCCCTTAATGGAACGCTCAAGTAACTAAAAATATTTAAGAATTACTTGTGCCTTCTGGAAAGTGACAAGCAAGGGTGTGATTCGGTGAAATCTGAATTGGCACAGGTGCTTCGCTAATACAACGATCCTGTACTTTCCAGCATCGAGTACTAAATACGCATCCAGTTGGCGGATTGGCAGGACTTGGTAAATCGCCAGTTAAAATAATTCTCTCTCGCTTGCGTTCAATAATTGGATCCGGAATCGGTACGGCTGAGAGCAGAGCTTTTGTGTAAGGGTGACGGGGATTGGCAAAGAGTTCGATGGTTGTTGCAATTTCCATTACTTTTCCAAGGTACATAACCACTACACGATCTGAAATATGTTGCACTACTGATAAATCATGAGCAACAAAAAGATAAGAAAGTCCAAGTTCTTTTTGTAGGTCATCTAAAAGATTAACCACTTGAGCCTGAATCGAAACATCCAACGCCGAGACGGGTTCGTCGGCAACTATTAAATGTGGTTTCAGTGCAAGTGCTCGTGCAATTCCAATACGTTGACGTTGTCCACCCGAGAATTCGTGAGGAAAACGGTTGATGTGCTCGGGGTTCAGTCCAACCATTTCGAGAAGTTCTTGAATCGCTTTGACGCGTCCACCGGTTGGTTCTATTTTGTGAATGATAAAAGCCGCTTCAATTATTGTTCCAACTGTATGCCGAGGATTCAGAGATGCGTAAGGATCCTGAAAAATCATCTGCATCTTTGATCGACGAACTTTCATCTCTCTTCTACTCAGTTTGGAGATGTCTTCACCTTCGAAAATTATGCTTCCAGCGGTTGGGTCATAAATTTTCATCACAGTGCGGCCAACAGTTGTTTTGCCACAACCAGATTCTCCAACGAGTCCTACGGTTTCTCCGCGACCGACGGTAAAATCAACACCGTCGACAGCTTTAATTAGTGTCTTGCCTCGACCAAATGCGCCACCAACTTTGAAATGTTTTTGCAAGCCGCGAAGCTCTAGGATATTTTCTGAATTCATTAGGCCTTCACATTTCTTCCTGTGAGGGAATGAATTTGCTCCGTACTAAGAAAGCATCGAGCGAAATGATCTTTCGCTTTCTCAGTCAATTCTGGATCCTCTGTCGTACATCGATTACCAGAAACGTGAGAAACAAACTGACAGCGCGGAGCAAACGAACAACCCTTTGGTAATCCGATTAATGATGGTGGTTGCCCTGAAATAGCCTTTAGTCGATGGCTGCCGAATTGATCTACTCGTGGGATTGACTCAAGTAAAGCAGTTGTATAGGGGTGTTGGGAGCGATAGAAAATTTCATCAATTGCAGAAGTTTCAACTATTTTTCCGCCGTACATTACGCATACATTGTCCGCAACTTCTGCGACTACACCTAAGTCATGAGTGATCAGAATAACTGCCATATTAAATTCTTTTTGAATTTCTTGAATCAATTTAAGAATTTGTGATTGCACTGTTACATCTAGTGCTGTTGTTGGCTCATCAGCAATGAGCAACTTTGGATTGTTAACTAGCGCCATCGCAATCATTACTCGCTGGCGCATGCCGCCTGAGAATTGATGAGGGAAATCCTTTACTCGATCTGCGGCGCTAGGTATACCCACGAGGTCCAACATTTCAGTGGCACGCTTCATTCCATCGCGTTTTGATCCTTCGTTATAGAGAGACCAGGCTTCAGCAATTTGATTACCAACCGAAAAATATGGATGCAGCGCCGACATTGGATCCTGAAAAATCATTGACATTACTTTTCCGCGTAGACGACGGACAGTTTCTTCTGGCGCCGAAATTACATCGATTGGACTTTCGTCAAGATTAAGAAAAGCACTTCCAGAAATCTGAGTAGTCGCTCGATTATGTAGACCCATGATTGCCAAGTTTGAAACAGACTTACCAGATCCGGATTCGCCAACGATTGCTAAGGTTTTTCCAAGGTCTACTGAGTATGAAACATCATTGGAAGCTTTAACCAGACCATCTTCGGTCGGGAAAGAGACTGAAAGATTTTTTACTTCTAGGAATTTTGTCATCAGGTACGAACTCTCGGATCTAAATATGCGTACGCGACATCGACAATGAGGTTCATGATGACAACAAATGCTGACCCCACCAAAGTTGTTGCAACAATAATTGGTAGGTCGTAAGTTTCAAGTACAGCCTTAAGACTTAGTTTTCCAAGTCCAGACAATCCAAAAATTCCTTCGGTGATGATTGCGCCACCTAAAAGTCCAGCGAAGTCCAAGCCAGCAATCGTGACAATTGGCGCAAGGGCTGCACGCAAAGTGTGCTTACGGAGAATCACTTTTTCACTCAAACCTTTAGCACGCGCAGTGCGAATGTAATCTTCACTGCTAATCTCTAAAACGTTAGAGCGAGTAAATCTCGTGTAAGTCGCGGCGTAGGCAAGGGCCAACGTTGCGCAAGGAAAAAAGAAAGTTCGAAGCCACCCAATTGGATCGGTAATTGGATTTTTCCAATCGCCGAGTTCGAGTGGATTGACTAAATGAAACTTAAGCACGATAAAGAGAACAACTAAAATTCCTGTAATAAAAGTTGGAAGTGATGTACCGACTAGCACAAATACATTACTGGCTCTATCTGCAAATTTTCCTTTTTTGCGCGCAGCAAGAACGCCCAGGGAAACACCGACAGAGAGCCACAATACAAAAGCTCCAATTGTTAGGCTCAGTGTTGTAGGGAAAACGTCCGCGATAATTGTTGAAACACATTCGTGGCGATTAAAAGAATAACCAAATGAGGGCGCTCCACAATAGATATCTTCTACTCCACCTTCGCCATATGTACGACCTTGAAAGAGACCTTGAATAAATCGCCACCACTGTTCTAGGACAGAGACGTCAAGACCTAGGCGATGTCGATTGGCTTCGACCAAATCAGGTGTGCATTGTTTTGAGCAGATTAATCGCGCTGGATCAACTGGAATTAAATCAAAAATATAAAAAATTGTGAAGCTAACTATGAGCAGAAGTATCGCTGTATACAACAGGCGTCTTGTTACATACTTCAGCATTTTGACTTAACTCCTTGTGGGATTTTTCCTGAAAAGAACGAGGTGATTAATGTGGAAAAGTTAAGTTGCTGGATAACCCTTGCGGATTATCCAGCAACTTATTTTACTTTTATTTCTTGATATATAGATCGTTATAGATTGGTGAAGACATAATCTTCCATTCCTGGAAGCCACCAATTTTAGATCCCCAAGTTAATTGATCTTTTGAGAAGACCGTACGGATGTACCAATATTGATCCATTCCGTATTGTGAGAGTTCATGCCAAAGTTTGGCTTGTTTTTTGCGATCCAATTCAACGTAGGCCTTATTTATCTTCGCGATAAATGGTGCATACGCTGGAGTCTTTTCATTGCTGGTGTAGTTACAGCAACCATCTCCCCACATTTCTGGGATTACAGTTGATGCATTTGCCCAATCGGGTGCCCAACCTGAACCTATGAAGTCAGTTGCTGCACTGTATTCAACGAGGTTTGCGTTGTAAGTACCAGATGGCTTGTAAACAGTTTCAATAACTATTCCAGCCTTAGCAAGAGCAGCTTCAACAATTACTGCAGATTTTTTATTATCCGCAGTATCAGCACGGTAGTACTTCAAGCCCTTTGCAGGGTTTGTCGCACGATCGTATGCATCTGGGCACTCAGTCTTGGCTTGTGCGAGTAAAGTTTTTGCATATTCAGGATTTCCACCAATTTTGAAGTTTGGATCGTGAATATTTCCCTTTGTTGCGATGTAGTCCATACCTAGGTTTGGCTTGACGATGTTATCGCCCATCTCACCGTAGTACTTCAATCCACCTGCAAGATCAATGAGTGACTGATTGTCGTATGCGAAGAAAACAGCCTTACGAACAAGGAGGCAATCAAGGTGTCCCGCTGAGTTATTAGCTGATAAGTAGGTTACGAAAGAGTCCACAATGTTTAAGCGTTGCTTAGCCTTTGTTGGATCCGCAAAGTAAGTTGGAGTGTTTGTTGATTGCAGACCATCCATATTTATTCCATTTGGAATCTGGTCGGTCATATCAATTTCATCACGTACATCTTCATTGAGACCAAACTTGATAGAAATAGAGTTTGGAAGTGCTTTGCGAAGTGGATCTGAAGACTTCTTCCACTTGCTGTTGCGAACCAAGACTAATTTGTCGTTGATTTTATAAGATTTGACCTTGTAAGGACCTGTTGCCATTGGATGTAGGTCGTACTTGTCACCAGTATCTTTACTAGCTTTTACAGGGCCAGCAGTTGGATAGCTAGCGAAGTAGTTAAAGTCAGGGACTGAACGACTCAACTTGTATGTGATTGTTCGATTGTCCTTTGAACAAGTTACTGCCTTGTCATACAACTTCTGGCCAGTTTTTTTGTATGGACCAGCGTAGGCAGAAGATCCATCCTTTAACTTTGGAATATCTAGCCATGTAATTGCATAGGTTGGGCCAGCGTTGAATACATCAGTAGCAAATGCTCGTGACATACCGTACTTGAGGTCAGCACAAGTAACTGCTGTGCCATCTTCCCATGTAACTCCTGGTCGCAATGTAAATGTCCATGTCTTTGCCTTGTTACTTGGTACACCAGTGTTAGTAGCCAAGTCTCCAGTTAATTCGGTACCGGCACTGCCAGGTACCATCTTGTATGAAGTTAATTGACGGAAAATATATGTTCCGTACAGTGCGATATCTCGACCTGTATACATATTTGTAGGGTCAAGAGCTGCTACCTGTTCATTGTGAGTGTAAAAGTTTAACGTTCCACCTTTTACCTCAGCAGCATTTGCTGGACTTACACCGCTTACCATCGCTAACGACACTGCAAGCGCAGTCGTCGCTACAACAGAGATCCAGCGGCGTGTAGTCAGATTCATTGCTGACATGCATTCCTCCTCTTGCTTAATTGTGCCAATCGCGCGGCAGCGTAATTGGTTTGAACTTTTCATTGACGGTTATCAATGAAAAAATTTTGCTACTCTGCCTTGGTATCTAACGCGTCGCGCACGGCATCACCGAGTAAATTTAAGGCAAGCACGATTATAATCAGCACCCCACTTGGAATAAATAGGTATGAAGGGTCAGCCTTCCAATACTTAATTCCATCAGCCAAAACAAGCCCGAAAGTTGAGGCAGGTGGTTGGATTCCAACCCCAAGAAAAGAAAATATGGCCTCTGCGGCTAAGTAGCCTGGTAGTGAAAGTGAGAGAAAAACGATGGCCGTTGGCCACAAATTTGGCAACATCTCTTTTGTGATAATTCTCCAATTTGATGCACCTTGAGCTTGTGCGGCCATAATAAAATCACGTTCGCGAAGACTCATGGATTGCGCACGAATCAAACGTGCAAAACCTGGCCACCCAAAAAATACAAAGAAAATAATGAGAACAAGCAGTCGAGCGTTGTTATCTCGTGCAATTCCTGAACTCTCAACGCGATCAACCATTGGATAACTCAATGCAATAATCATAAAAAATGAAGGGAAAGCAAAGAGTAAATCTGTGTAGCGACCAATTAGTGCGTCCACACGACCTCTAAAATATCCAGCGGTAATACCAACAATCATTCCGATACCAATTGAGGCAACAGAAGTAATTAGTGCGACTGTAAATGAAATTCGTGAACCATAAAGGAGCATTGAGAAAACATCACGCCCTGCGCCAGGCTCTAAGCCCAAAGGATGTTGCCAGGAAATTCCACCATACCCACCGGTAGGAAGCGCAAACTCATCTAATTTATCGAGATAAAGTTCTGTAGGACTCAAACCCCATATGCGCGTTATTAAAGGCGCAGCAAAAGCAATAAAGATGAAAAAGAGACTGACATAGAGTGAAATCAAACCGATTTTATTTCGCTTAAAGCGTGCAAGTGCAATTTGCTTGGGTGTACGCAAAGCGACGGCATCAGTACCCGTTTGCTCAGCTTCGTTTTTTTGGGCGCTAGATAACATTTGCCAAATCCTACAACTACCCCTTAGTTTTAAAAAGCCCTCAAAATGAGCGTAAGTTGCCTCTTCGGATGGGAAAATAGGTAACAAATATTAATTTCACCCCTTGAATCAAATGTTTCCTCAAATCCTCAATCAGAACTTAATGATGATCACTCTGTCTTAGATTTCAAAATACAGAACTCATTACCTTCGGGATCTGACATCACTATCCACGTTGTGTCGGAATCTGTCGATTGTCCTATTTCAATTCTTTTAGCCCCAAGCTTTTCTAACCGTGCGACTTCTGCATCTTGATTATCGGGACGTAGATCTAAGTGCAGTCGATTTTTAATAATCTTTGAATCGGGAACTCTTAAAAAAAGAATGTCAGGAATCCCAATTGTCTTCAGTTCTCCAGCTTCGCGTTCAATCCACCAACCGATGTCATCACCATCTTCACCTAAAGTCCAACCAAGAACTTCTGCCCAAAATTCTGCGAGTGCACGTGGATCGTGTGCGTCGACAGTGATGCATTGAATTCTTAAACTCATGTGCAGGATTATAGAAGAAAATACCTTCTATCCACCCGTGATCAAGGTTTTCTTGTAAATCTTGCCCTTTGAATCATAAGTAATCCATGTTCCAACTTGTTCACCATTTTTGAAAGCACCCGATCGCATAATTACTCCAGTTTTGCGGAACCATTTCCAGTCGCCGTGGAGATTGCCGCCCTTATATTTTCCTTTGGCTTTCAAAACTCCATTTGTATAAAACTCAAGGTGCTCACCATTTTTCTTCGGATAAGAATCATTAATCTGTTGAATCTTTTCGGTAAGGATTTTATTAATCAGCGGCTTAGGAATGCGTTTTCCAACATCAAAATGAATCGATCCTTTGGTTTGTTCATATTTCTCTAGATCTTTTTTAAGTCGAGAATTAAATGATCCACTATAAGGAAAAATGCTGTTGTGGGTTTTGTAACCATCGAAACCAATTACCGGTACACCTTCAATCAAAAATGTAGGAATTCCGTACTTGATGACTTGCTCAGAAGTTGGAAGTTTGGATTCAATGAGATTGAGCAGTTCAATAAGTATCTTTTTTTGCTCTGGATTGAACTTCTTGAGGTGCGCAGTTAATTCTGCCTTGGACATAGGTAAATTGTATTAAATGCAAAGAGATTTTTAGCCTAGCCCGGAGTATTTATATGTGCCCAAAGTTCAATCTCGACGAGTGCTTTTCTTGGCAATTCTAAAACGGCTACCGTCGTACGGACTGGTCTAGGATCTTCAAAAAATTTCAACCATAGTTCGTTGCAACTAGTTAGTTCATCAAGAGAAGTCAGATACATATTGGCTTTGAATACGTTTTTTCTAGTGAGTCCGGCTTCCATCAAAATACCCTCTGCATTTCGAAGGGCTGCACTTAGTTGCTCTAAAACGCCACCTTCAACCAGTTTGGCGCCGTACTGATCAGGATCCAGACCTAAAGCGCCCGAAGTCACAACAAAATTGTCAATCTTTCTAAAAAGTGAATATGGACGTTCAGTCATTTTTAACCAACTTTTGAATGCGTGCGACTGAAGTTTTTATCAATTCAAAATTTTGAGAGAAATTAATCCTGAAGTGTCCCCGGCCTGCGATTCCAGATTGGTAACCGGGGCTAACAAGAATGCCGGCCTTCTTTAAATCCTGAGTGAAAATAAAATCATTTTCATAGTTATTTCCATTTATTGAAGTGGTTTCCGACATGGATGGAAAAATATATGAACTTCCACCAGGCTTGAATATAGAAATTCCAGGAATTGTGGCGAGTCCTTGAACTAAATAATCTCTAATTTCTTGATGTTGCAAAATTCTCTCTTCAAGCCATCCATCTTCTTCCGCTAACCAATGAGTAAGCGCATGCTGGGCATAACCTGCTGTACGCAGCGAAGTCATTGAAAGAATACTTTCCATAGAATTAATTATTTGGCTTTGCGCTAAAGCAACACCCACTCGATAACCGCTCATAGATTCAGTTTTAGAGGGACCAAGAAGAGTAATGGTTTGATTCTTCATTCCTGGAAGTGAAGCTATGTTCGTGTAATCACGTTTGTCATAAATTAATCGGCAGTAGAGTTGATCTGCAATCACAGAAATATCGTATTTTTTAGCCCAATTGGCTAATTTCTGGCAAACTTCTCGACTATAGATTCCACCAGTTGGATTATTTGGGTTTGAGAAAACTAAAACACTTGCTCCTGATTTGTGCGCCGCTTCAAGTTCTTGTTCGTCAATCTCAATGTATCCATCGGAATTTATTTTTGCTGGGATACGAATTGATTGCCCGCCAAGATAGGAAACTATCCGTTCATTCATAAAATATTCAACCGATGGAAACGCGACAATTGTTCCTGGTCCAACGAAGGCAGACAGAGCGCTAAATAATGCACCTTGAGAGCCTGGAGTAATTATTAACTCACTCATCGGATCAACTTCGACTGACAATAATTTAGAAATTCGTGGGGCAATTAATTCTCTTACAGTTGAACTTCCACGATATGCCGAATATGCCTCGGTATTGTCTTTGACCGCTTTTGTAAAATCCTTAAAGGCAGAATCTGGCGGAACAAATGCCCTCGTATCTCCATGAGTTAAATCAATCTGATCAGCATGTTTTGGAGTTGCTGCAATTGCGCGATCCATTTCGAAGACACTTTGTCCGTACAGCGAACGATAATTTTCTAACCAGGCACGACCAATAGCTAATGGCTTTACATATTCGTAGCTCAATTGGTCCTCTTTCTAGTGCTTTTTGACTTTAACGTTGTTGATTTTAAGGAATCTGTGTGTGCAATAACGGCATCACCAACTGGTATGTAGTGATCTTTTAGTGCTTCACGAATTGCGCCTGGATTTTTTCCTTTTAGGATATGAAGTAAGTCTTTATGTCTTGAAACTACTTCCTTTAATTCAATCTTCTGCGAATCAAGAGATGAACGCATCAAACTTCCCATTTGACCGTCAAGAGTATGCCAAAGCTGTTGAATTCTCTCTCGTCCTCCGAGGTTCACGATGAGACTGTGAAATTCCGTGTCTAGGTAAACAAGAGATGCAAGATCTTGATTCTTCGCCGCCACTGTCATCTTTTTAATTATGGTTTCAAATTCGAAAATAAGTTCAGGTGAAAGTTCAATTTTTTTCTCTTCGAGAACGCTTGATTCTAAAAAATAACGAGCAAAACATGCTTCCGCTATTGCAGTTTTACTCATTCGCGTTACATGAGCCCCACGCCTGACTGAAATTTCTACTAGTCCCTGGGAACGTAATTCCGATAAGGCCGATCGCAAGGTGGTGCGGCTGATTCCATACTCTGCCGCTAATTTTGCTTCTAATAGTCTCTCGCCCGCAACAAAATCATTATTTAAAATTCTTTTGCGCAATTCATTCTGAACTGCCTGGGGCAAGGAAATATGTTGAATGGTATGTTTTTTAGTCATGTTAAATCATTTTACCTGCAAGTGTCAGTAATTTTTCTTCGGTCAATCCAATATGGTTCACCGGTTGAATATCGAAATCATATTCAGACTCTGGGCCAGAGAGAAAAATCGTCACACCTGGGCCATGGCCTGGTTGAGGACTCGACCCATGAACAATAACTCCGACACTTACCCAACCCTTGCGATAGCCAGCATTAAACCTACTATCTAAATTTGTGATTGCCACGAAATCTCCAATTTTTATATCACTTACGTCGGCTGGAGTTTGGGAAAGTTGAAGGTCGAGATCCCAAAGTGGCATTGGTCTCCCAATTCCATTTCCAACTAACTTGCTTTCTAAAGTCGTTCGAACTGGTATTCGGAATTTTCCATCACTTTTATTCTTATAGTTTAAATCACTAAAAAGCGCGCTAGAAATATTGAAGATACTGCTCTCCATTGCAGGATCCTCGAGACCTTGGCCTTCAGTTTCGATAGATATTTGATCATCTGGTTTTATCAATTTTAAAATTTCAGGAGTAAAAATAACTAGAACTCTGCTTCCTTCTCCGCGTTTTCCAAGCACAGCACCGAAAGCCCCTGCAGCCGCACCTGTTCTAATGTGCGCCCGATTGCCAATACACGATTGTGCAACAAGCGCATGAGCCGCATCAGGATTTGGATGAGAGAGTGAAACACCTGGCGCTGGATGGTCTGCATCGAGTGCAAAAACGCTATCTCCTACTCGATAATTTAAAACAATACCTCCGTCACCCGTTGGTACGTACGCCTCACCATCTCTATCAATTCTAAATGGATCACTTGACGACTCTGAATGTGATACAAAACCAAGTGAATTTACTTTTACGGTTGTTCGTTGATTTGTCATCACTATGCCTTCAGTAGTTTCGTTAAAAATTGAATATTAGATTTTTCATCCAGAATTAAGTTAAATGCACTGGCAGGTCCACTCATAATTGTTGAAGGTCCCGGACCGTGCCCAAATAAGGAAGCACTGCCGGTTGATATGACTCCGATTGAAATCCAACCTTCACGATACCCACGACCAAAGCTGTGGTCTTGATCGATCATGGCAATAACATCACCAATTCTTAAATCTTCTAATCCAAGTGAAAAACTTGAATCTAATTCAGGATACGTTCCCATTAAGTCCGTATTGGCATAATCTGAAACCATTCCAGATCCTGCACCAATTGCTTCAGGTGGAATCAATCTGGCCACATGAATGTCCAGAGTTCCGTCAACATTGGTCCCACCTGCAAGTCCATCTAGAAGGCTAGGAGATAAGTTTTTTACATGAATACTTTCGTGATCAAGTAATTTTAGCCCTTGGCCAACGGCTTCTATGCTGACTTTGTCTCCGGTAGTTACTTCGCGCATATCAGATTCCAACATATCAACGAGTACATAAGCATGTTGACCAATCGCAAATCCGCGCTTACCAGTTGCTGGACCAGAAGTTACGGTAACGATGTTTCCGATACATGTTAAAAATTGCAGTGCATAGTTAACTGATTCCTTTGCACTACGTACGGAAAGTCCCGGCTCAACATGGTCGCCAATGAGATTTGTCGCGATATCACCACAATGTACGCCCAGAGTCACACCACCCATACCGGGCAAAAAGAAAGCTTGACCATTGGCATCGACGCGAAATGCATTTCGATCTGCTAACGGCGGCCAAACTTCACCTGTCACAACCTGCGTAACAAGCCTAGAAGCATTAGTCAAGACTTTCATTTCGTTCACTCCAACTTTCTCTTGTGAGATAAAAGGATTAAATTCCCTTTACATCTTTGAAATCAACCCACTTGCGTTCACGATATGAAAGTTCAAATGCATTTATCGTTCTTTGCACAAGCGCACCTTGCGCAAAATCGCCTTGAGCATCATCTTCTCCATTAAGAATTTCATCTGCAAAATTCTTAATCAGATTTGAGTAAAACAAAAATGGCCACGGTTCGCGACTATTTCCACCTTCAGGAAAATACTTTTGTGGAATTTCTTGTTCGACGAACTCGACAGAATCCTTTGTTGCCACCTTGATTGTTTGGCAGATTCCAAATTCCTCAACTAAGCGCACAATAATTGCACCTTTAGAGCCATAAATTCGAGCTTCAACTCCTGGATAATTTCCAACAGTTACATAAGAAGATTGAATTGATGCAATAGTTGGACTTTCGAACTCACACATCCACATGTCACCATCGTCGATGTTCATGCGTTCCATTGTTCCAGTCGCACGAATCATTCGAGTTGGCACGAAATTGCGCATAGTTCCAACAACTTGTGTCATTGGACTATTTACCCACCAGTGCATGATGTCAATAATCGGAGCACCGTAACCTTCGATAGAGGAAACAGCGATTACTCCTTCGCCTAATGAAGTTTGCTCGGCTTGGCGAAGTGGAGTTGCAGGATCAATCCATTGACTATTCTGTTCATAGCCATTGAAAACATATGGCTCGCCAATAAATCCTGAATCAATTAGATCCTTGGCCATTTGTATTGCAGGTGCATAACGAAATGTAAAACCGAGTTTAGTTTTTACGCCTTTCGCTTTAGCTAAATCTGCAGCACGCTGAGTTTCGCGAGCATCACGATTGACTGGTTTTTCACACAGCACGTGTTTTCCAGCTGCAATTGCATCAAGTGAAACTTGGAAATGGGCATCATTACCCGTTGCTATATCGATGACATCAATTGTTGGATCCTTTAATATTTCATGATAGTCATCACTAATCAGCGGAACATTAAATTTTGCACCAACTTCTTTTGCTAGATTCAAATCTAGATCAACGAGTGCAACAACTTCTGCTCGGGAATCCCGTTGCCAGCCAGGAATATGAGCCCGTTCTGCCCAAGCTCCCGCACCAATCACGGCTACACGTAACTTCTTCTTTTCCATTTTTTTCTCCCTTAGTTGTTTCGTTGCAGTCTTACTCGTGGATCTATAAACGTATATAAAACATCGACGATAAAGTTCATCAAAACCATGAATACTGAAGCAACGAGAACGGTTCCTGTGATCATCGGAACATCTAAAGTTGAAATCGATTTAAAAGCTAATTGACCAATGCCTGGAATGCCAAAAATAGATTCAGTAATCAAAACTCCGCCCAGGAAATACCCCAAGTCCATTCCAATCATGGTGACAATCGGCATCAATGCATGACGGATAACGTGTCTCCTTAAAATCAATGAAGCCGGCATACCTTTTAACTGTGCAAACTCAATAAAAGGAGATTGTAAAACATTCAATACAGTCGTTCGAACTATTCTTGAATAGAAAGCTGCTCCACCAACTCCAAGTGTGAAACTTGGCAAAATTAGATACCAAATTAATGGATGGCCAACACCATTAAGAGGAAAAATCGATAATTTAAAGGCTAGGAAATAAAGAAGCATTAAGCCAAGCCAGAATGGTGGAGTAGATAAACCAAAGAGAGCTGAAAATGTTGAAAATCGATCGAAAATACTCTTTGGGCGATAAGCAGAAATTATTCCAAATGGAATGCCTAATACAACTTCCCAAAGCACACCGCCTATCGCAAGGGCAGCCGTGAAAGGTAACGCACGCCAAATTGCACTTCCAACAGTTTGATTTTGGAGTGCGAAAGATATTCCCAAATTTCCATGCATTAAACGTTCAATAAAGTGTGTGTATTGCGTCAATAGAGATTGATCAAGACCTAATTCGTGACGAATATTCGCAACTGCCTCTGGGCTGGCATTAGGACCAGCAACCATTCGTGCAGGATCTCCGGGCACAATGAAAGCCAAAATAAAGGCAAGTGTCATCACACCCCAAACAACTGCAAACATTTGTGCTGTTCTTCTAATTAGCCAACGGCTCATCGCTTAACCCCCATTGCGGAGGTATCAAAGAGATCCGTTAGCCAATCTCCCATTAAATTAAAAGCTAAGACGGCGATAATCATGGTTACACCTGGTGCAACTAGTAACCATGGTGCAGTTTGAAAATATTTTTGACCTTCAGAAATCATCTCGCCCCAGGATGCTTGCGGAAGAGGAACACCAATACCTAGAAATGAGAGCGAAGCCTCTATCAAGATGGAAGTTGCGACACCAAGTGTTGAATAGACAATAATGGTTGGAATTAGGTGCGGAATAATATGGCGTCGAATAATTTGCGGAGTAGTAAGTCCTAAACTTCGCGCGGCTATAACAAATTCTCGTTCTTTTAAGGAGAGTACTTGGCTTCTAATAATACGAGCCAAATATGTCCAATATGCGAACGCGATAACCAGAACAACATTTTTAGTACTTGGACCTGTAACAGCAATTAAAGCAATACAAAAAAGTAAAATGGGAAATGCAAGAACGATGTCCGTTAAACGCATTAAGAATGATTCGACCCAACCTCCAAGGTAACCAGATACTGCTCCAATCATTACACCGATGAAGGACGCTAAAGCTGTTGCAACAATTCCAACTGTAAGTGAAACGCGAGCACCGTAAATTAACCTTGATAAAACATCTCGACCACTTTGGTCTGCTCCAAGTAGAAAATGTCTTCCAAGTCCTTGCGGTGCACCCACATCAGAAAGCCCGTCGATGTACTGAAAGAGCGGATCTTTGGGCGCGAAAAATGGAGCAAAAATTGCAACTAAAATCAGGAAGATAACAACGGCAACTGAAGCGAATGCCACTTTATCGGCCTTTAATGAACCCCAAGCTCTGGATCTAAAGTTGGTTGATTCAAGTGCAGATTCTATTTCTTCAAAAGAATTTTTGAAATCAGAAATCGGTTTATCATTTTTAGACATGAAGTTCACCACCTTTCGAGCTATCAGAATTCCTATTATTGGCAGTTGCGTGACATGCAACTTTTGAATCATTTAAATTCAACAACAGCTTCGGAGTTTCTATCGAACATTGCGGAAGCACATCGTGACACCTAACATTAAACGCACAGCCTCCGGGAAGATTCGCAGGATCTGGTGGTTCGCCAACACTCTTGATTTTTGTTCCTCGTTTACCAGAAATATTTGGCACAGCGCTAATCAAGGCCTTTGTATACGGATGTTGTGGGTGCGTTAGTACATTGTCGCTGCTCCCAATTTCAACGATTTTTCCTGCGTACATAATCGCTACATTCTTTGAAATGTATCGAAGGGTCGAAAGATCATGCGAAATAAATAGATAACTAATTCCGCTTTCTTGTTGTATATCTTGCAAAAGATTTAAAATTTGAGCTCGCACCGATACATCTAATGCGGCTACCGCTTCATCACAAATAATTAAATCTGGCTTTGTGGCAAGCGCTCTAGCTATTGCTACACGTTGTCGCTGTCCCCCTGATAGTTCTTTTGGATACCTAGATGCTAGCGATACTGGAAGTTTTACAGTTTGAAGTAGATTTGCAATTTCATCTTTTATTTCTGATTTCGCAAGATTTCGAATTTGTAATCCTTCTGAAATTGATTCAAAGATTGTAAATCTCGGATCAAGTGAATCGTAAGGATCTTGAAAAACCATCTGCAATTTTTTACGTATTGGACGCAGTGCAGAATTTTTAAAACTAGATATTTGCGTTCCGTTAATTGCAATTGAACCAGATGTCGGTTTATTAATTCCAATGAGACTGCGGGCTAGAGTACTTTTACCCGAACCAGATTCCCCTGCGATTCCCAATGTTTCACCTTTTGAAATCGTAAATGAGACACCATCTACTGCCTTGATGTCCCTAGACTTTAAAATTCCAGCGCTTCCTTTGAAATAGACTTTCAGGTCTGTCACTTCAACAAGTGGTATCTGATTCATCGTCATGACGAAACTCTTTTGAGAGGGTTGTGACAAGCAACTTCTTGATCTGCATCTGATGAGACTTCAAGTTTTGGAATATGCGTTAAACAAATATCTGAGGCATGGGTGCAGCGGGGTGCAAATGAGCAACCAAGATTTATTCTTCCTGCAATTGGTGGACTTCCTGGAATCGTCTGTAGTCGTTCACGTGAGGTATCAAATAAATCTGGGACTGAAGCAATTAATGCCTGCGTATACGGATGCTTTGGAAAATTTAGAATTTCATTTACAGGGCCTGTCTCAACAATCCTGCCATCGTACATAACAATTATTCGGCTACAAAAATTGGCCACCACTGCAAGGTCATGACTTATTAATAGAACAGCAGTTTGATTCTCTGTAGAAATAGACTCAATTAAATCTAAAACTTGGGATTGGATAGTCACATCTAAGGCTGTAGTTGGTTCATCTGCAATCAAAAGTTTTGGCTTGCAACTTATAGCAATAGCAATAGCCACGCGTTGTCGCATTCCGCCTGAAAGAGAGTTCGGATATTGATTCATAGTCCGCTTTGGATTTGGTAAACCTACAGATTTTAAAAGATTAATGCTTTCAATGCGAGCTTCAGATTTTTGCATTCCTTTGTGATGAATCAACATTTCGGAAATCTGAACACCAATTTTAACTAGGGGATTCAAACTAGTTAATGGGTCTTGCGAAATTATCGCAATTTCTGATCCGCGCCAATCAATTTTACTTTCGGAATCTGAAATATTGCGTTCTTCTAAAAGCACTGTTCCCGAAGTGATTTGTCCAGGCTTTGGTACCAGTTGCATGATTGCACGAGAAGTAAGCGATTTACCCGATCCTGATTCACCAACAAGTCCAACTCTTTCTGCAACATCAATCGAAAAGGAGATGGAATGGACGACTTCGTCCATTCCATCTCTATTCGGGAAACCAACTGAAACTGAATTGACCCTCACAACAGTAGGAATACGATTTACTGTTGAATCCAATTTCACTTTTCTCCTTAATTTATCTTGATTTAGAAATACAGATTTGTATTAACTCTTTAGTGAGTAATTACTAATCATGTATCCCCAAATTGGATTTTCAACGAAGTTTCCAACATTCTTTCCATACACGGTGGTGTTCTTACCGAAGTAAAGAGGAACGACTGGATTGTCCTTTTGCATCAATTTTGCAGCGCTTTCGTAAAATGACTGAACCTTGCTTGGTTGTGCCAAGCCGTCGTTAACCAAATTATCGAATTTCTTATTGCAATAGAACGGATAGTTTTGACCACCCGGAATTGCAGATGCGCAACCAAGAAGTGCTTGGAAGAAATCGCTTCCATCTGGATAATCAGCAATCCAGAATGTGAGCGTCATCGGAGTTGTCTTTGGTGTTGCGGCTAGTCCGAAGAATGTGCTCATCTGGACAGCTTTAACATTAATTTTGATTCCGATTGCTGCTAGTTGTTGCTGAATCACAACGTCTAGGTTTGTCCAAGGTTGTGTATTCCAGCTGTACAGATCTGTTTTAAAGCCCTTTGGATACCCTGCTTCTTTAAGAAGAGATTTGGCCTTAGCAACATTTAATGGATTTACCATGCTCTTAGTTACATAACCAGTAACTCCAGGTGGGATAAATCCAGTTGCAGGATCGCCTTGTCCGTTAACTGCACGGAGTAATGCAGCTCGATCGATTGCATATGAGACTGCTTCACGAACAAGTGGGTTATTAAATGGCTTCATCTTGGTATTAAGTGTTAAGAAGTAAGTTGAGAGACCAACACGGTGGCTAATCTGACTCTTCAATTTCTTATCCTTGATAACCGCAAGATAACTTGAGTTTGGAAGTTTGTCTCCCATTAAATCCAAGTCGCCTTTTTGAAGTTGAAGTAATTGAACTTCAGGAGTAACTCCAAGTGCTTCGTTAACACCATCAAGCAATGGATGTCCTGGATTCCAGTAATTTGTGTTTTTTGTCAGGATAATTGATTGACCTGGAGTAAAACTTACAAACTTAAATGGTCCTGATCCCAATGGCTTTTCTGCTTGTTGAGCGCCAGTGCCAGATGGAATAATTGAAGCATGTGGCATCGCCATTACATAAACGAATGCTGAGTTTGGTTGAACCAAAGTTAAGGTTAGTTTCGTTGGCGATTTAACGCTGATTCCAGAAACTGTGCCCGTAGGATCTTTAGAAAATGCTTCGCAACCCTTTACGGCATTCCAGAAACTCACAACCGGTGATTTAGTTGCCGGATCGCAAATTCGTGAGAATGTATATGCAACGTCATCGGCTGTAACCGGTGTACCGTCGGCAAATTTCATTCCTGCTCTTAAAGTAATTGTATAAGTGAGTTTGTCTGCCGAAACTTTTGGCATAGCTGCAGCGGCTTGTGGAACTAAATCTGTTCCAGCAGGTGTGTAGTCATATAAACGATTGAAAAGCATTTCCATGTTGTCCCAGCAAGTTGCGTCATAGCAAACTTGAGGGTCAAATGTTGATGGATCTGATGCAAATGCGATCTTTAGCACTCCACCATTTCCGGCCGCTTGTGCTGAACCAGCACCAATGGCAATTGGAGCAATCGTCATAACACTGCCCAGACCTAAAACTAAGAAAGATCTGAGCAGCTTTGAATGCTTCGAAATTTTCATTCCCCGTCTCCTTTGTTTATCTTGTCGACATTCAACAATTGCTCCGAATTTATGCCCTGGTCTAGGGGGTGTCAATAGATTTTGAGAAGTATTCTGAAGCTAAATGCGGTGGTGCCTCGTGCCAAGTTCTACTAGTAGCCCCGCTTTGAAACATAGAGATTCTTCGGAGTTTGACCACTTTCAATGAGCGTGAGATTTTGGCAAAAGAGATCTATGAGAGCGGCATTTTCCGTAGCAACAGTTGAAGCCGAATGTGGAGAAATCAATACATTTGGCATGCTCCAGAGTGGATTCTCCTTTGGCAATGGTTCTTCATTAAAGACATCCAAACAAGCTCCAAGCAAACGCCCATCATTAAGCGCTTCAATCATGCTCGCCTGTTCAACAACTTGACCGCGTGAAATATTAATTAAAATCGTATTGGGCTTGATCACAGAGAATTCTTTAGCGCCAATTAATCCTTCGGTTTCATCCGTTAAGGGACAGCACACCAAAATGATATCTATCTCTGGCAACTCATTTCTTAAATCTTCTCGTGTAATCACTTTACGGATATTTGGATTATTACTTCCATCTTTGGTTCTTCCCAATCCAATAACATCCAACCCCAAACCTTTGAAAGTCTCTGCGGCTTTCCTTCCGATTCCACCGAGGCCAATTATCAAAATTCGTTTTCCAGCTAATTGCGAAGTTGTATATCGCTCCCAATGCTTCTTGCTCTTCCAATCATTGATGAGCGGAAAAGATTTCGTAAAATAAAGCGCTCCTGTGAGTGCAAATTCCGACAGAGGAATTGCATGAATTCCTCCGGCGGTAGTTACGGTTATTGGTGCTAAATCCAAACCGGATCGCTTCATGAAACCGCCAATACCTGCACTTGTTGCTTGAATCCATTTTAAACTTGGATTTCGGGCAAACATTTCTTCCGGGTTGTACCAATCAAAATCAAAATAAGCATCAACTCCTGAAGTTACTTCAAGCCACTTCTTAATTTCAGCATCACTTAAATCTCGAGATGGCGCATAGTGATCACACTTGTAGCGGGGTGCAGGGAGAATTTTTGGTTCATAAACTACGTGTAACTTTGGAAATTCAAGCCTAATTTTCTCTACAAGTTCTGGCTCTATGAAAGTTCCGATAGCAACGGAATTAATTTCCACTGTAAATCCTCTCCAGAATTACTATGCAATTGCCAATACTCAGAACCATAACCCATAAAAGTGCGTATGTAACCAAGAACCAATTAATTAACTCTTGAAACGTAATCCCTGAGTGCTTGGCGTTCTGAGTCGAGTTCGCTGACATGGACCTTTACGACATCGCCAATGGAGACTATTGAGACTAGTTCACCATTGCTATCGACCACTGGAACGTGCCGAATTCGCTGTTCAGTCATCAAATTCATAAGCTCTGAAATTGTCGAATCGACTGTGCAGGTACGAACAACAGTGGTCATGATGTCGCGAACATGCATTTTAATTAATTCATCTAATTTTCCGGGCATAGATCGCACTACATCGCGTTCTGAGACGATGCCATCAATCTTCTTGCCATCACTTGAAACAACGAGTGCTCCAACATGGTGAGAGTTGAGTGAATTAACCAAATCTTGAATACTCGAACTTGCTGAAATAGTTTCTACGCTTTTACCAGCGATGATGCTACTTATGTCCATCTGCCACCCCTTGCTACTTAGAGCTTCCATACTCCTCTCTTTAGCGCTCTCACCGCAATAACTCAGGGATATGGATTTGAAAGTGTGAAGCGAACGGATTTTCTGTGAGGAGAATTGGAGTTACAGGGATTGCCGCAAATCTTCAATTAGATCAAAATAAAGCAGAACAATCTCAGTCTCATCCGTAATAACCAATCCAACCTTGGACCAAAAAGCAAGGTGACTTTCTCGGAAATCATCTCCACTTAAATCACCTTCTGCTTCTGCCAGAGCAAACTCATCTGGTACATCTGCAAATCTCTTGACCTCAACTCGCGTTGCTTGAATTGTGGCCACATGTCGATTCTGATTATCTAACACTGCTAATTTTTCGCCCACAACTTCTATTGGTTCATTTTCTGCAACATAATCCCATTCAAGTGTTCCTGCAGTTGCTCGCTTATTACCATCAAGGATGAATGAAATTAATTTATCTCGAGATTCACCGGGGTTGCCAAATTCAATACTCCGTAAACCATTTATGATCGGAAAAGTCATATCCGAGATTTTATAGGAAAAAGAAAGAAGATCGGTTCCATGAGCCGAAACACAAATAGAAAGAGCCCCGATTACTCAGGGCTCTTTCATGCAAATCTGGAACAACTCTTTTGACCACTACCAATAGGTCGAGTCGAATCAGTTAAGACTGTGGTGGAGACGACGGGGTTTGAACCCGCTCCGACGGTTTGGTAAACCTACAGGCTGCCAATTACAACACGCCCCCACCACGAGAGCGAAGTTACGCAAGCAAGTAGTGCTGAAACTTAGAACCAAAACAACCTGTGTACAGATTAAACCTGTGGAAAGCAAAAGGGACTCGGCTATTAACCAAGTCCCAATTGCTACCAAACCGTCGTGGTGGAATTATTGCATATATTTCTAAGTGCTGCACTCAAGCAAAAGGGACTCGGCTATTAACCAAGTCCCGATTA
>CAFAAY010000004.1_pt1 | contig 28669 bp, 27 predicted proteins | sample 7267711 | NCBI WGS metagenome assembly CAFAAY01 (sample SAMEA6813998, study PRJEB35770) | uncultured Candidatus Planktophila sp. | biome: Freshwater; feature: Freshwater reservoir; material: water | place: Czech Republic | collected 2017-08-18 | depth 30m m | reverse complement strand
CTGACCCAGGATAAATAGTGACATCGCTTTCAATACTAGCTGTTGCATCAATCCATGTTGTGGTTGGGTCTGTAATTGTCACACCGGCTCGCATCAAATCACTGTTAATTCGATCGCGTAGATATGCTCCACTTTCAGCAAGTTGCTCACGATCATTTACTCCGAGTGTTTCAACATAATCATCGATAAGGGCTGCTGCAACTTCTCCGCCTGCTTCTCGCATGATTTCGAGAACATCGGTTAAATAGAGTTCGCCTTGAGCGTTACTGTCCGTTAGTTTTGTGATTGCCGAAGCAAGTAGTGCCCCATCAAATATATAAACTCCTGAATTAACCTCGAAGATAATCTTTTCAGAATCTGTTGCATCTTTTTCTTCAACAATACGAAGTAATGAGCCATCATCAGCGCGAATAATGCGTCCGTATCCAGTTGGATCTGGATGCTCTGCTGTCATAACAGATGCACTAAATCCACCATTGTGATGAAATGAAATCAATTGTGCGAGTGATTGCGTGGTAAGCAATGGAGTATCGCCAGCTAAAACAAGTACAGAGCCTTTAGGAGAAATTCCGGCAAGTGCTAACTGTGTTGCATGACCGGTTCCACCACGTTTTTCTTGAAATACTGTGACAGCTTTTGGCGAAATTGATGCAACATGTTCTTCAACTTTTTCGCGGCTAGAACCAACAACAACTCTTATTTGTTGAGGCGAAAGTCCGTGCACTGCATGCAAAACATGTCCAACTAAAGTGCGCCCTGCGACCTCATGTAAAACTTTTGGCAACGATGATTTCATTCGCGTTCCTTCGCCGGCGGCAAGGATAATCGCGCACTCAAGTGATGAGTCGGTGCCCTTTGGTGGCGTCATGCTCCGCCACCAGGTATCGATCCTGGACCCTGGGCTTCAAAGGCCCATGTGCTAGCCACTACACAATGGCGGAACCTATATTCTCCCTTATCGGCACCAGTACTTTCGACCACTAAAGTTGCCTTAAGCGAGAAATTTTTATAAATACTTTTGGAAAGTGAGGCGAAAATGCGTGATGAAGTAGACCGCCTCATCGCCGCGTGGAAGGCACAGCGTCCAGATCTGGATTTATCTCCACTAGGAGTCCTCAGTCGCATCACTCGAATTTCTCGTCACTTAGATATTGAAAGACGTAATGCATTCGCAGATTTAGATACTTGGGGATTCGATGTTTTAGCATCACTTCGTCGTGCGGGTGCGCCATATCAACTCTCACCAAGTCAATTGATGCAAGAAACACTTGTGACAAGTGGAACGATGACAAATCGACTCGATCGACTCGAAGAACTCGAACTCATTACACGAAAGCAAGATCCCAGTGATGGTCGTGGCTCATTAGTAACTCTGACAAAAGCTGGCGTACGTGCAGTTGATGCAGCCATGGAAGAATTATTGGGTCGTGAAAGAAATTTCTTGGCAGCGTTATCTAGTGATGAAAAGAAAGAGCTTGCTCGATTGCTCAGCACTATTGCTGCGCAATTTGAAGATGAAATTTAATGTGACTCGATAATTTTGGCACCATGAACTGGGCCGAATGCCCGAGTAACACTTCCAACAACTCCAGATGCGCTAAGTGCAACTGCTAAATCCAGACCGTGTTCTTCATCTGAAACCAAAAATGCAACTGTTGGCCCTGATCCAGAAACAATTGCACCCAACGCTCCATACTCTTGTCCAACATCAAGGATTAAACGAAGTGCTGGTCGCAGTGAACATGCCGCCGGCTGTAAATCATTAACCAATAAATTTCCAACTGCTTTTGGGTCTGCGGCTAATAGAGCTTGCATTAACGCATCACTAATTTGTGGCTCACTAATTTCTAAACCTTGACGTAATCGATCACATTCGCTGTATACCGCAGGTGTTGAAAGCCCCACACTAGAAAGCGCTAAAACCCAATGGTAAGTACCGCGAGAAAGTGCAGCGGTGAGTTGATCGCCTCTTCCTTGTCCGATAGCTGTTCCACCACTGAGCAAAAATGGCACATCGCTACCTAATTGCGCTGCTACTTCATGCATCTCATCGCGAGTCATTTCTAATTTATATAACTCATCAATGGCAACAATTGCCGCGGCTGCATCCGCGCTTCCACCCGCCATGCCACCGGCCACTGGAATAGATTTTTTAATATCAATGTGTGCATCAATATCAATTTCAAACTTGCTTGCGATTAATTGGGCAGCCTCTACAACTAGATTTGATGCATCTGTTGGAACTCCATGAACTTGATCGCCAGAGACGCTTAGATGAATACCAGAGCCTTGTTCGCCAATTTTTACTGTTACATCATCAAAAATTGATATTGCTTGGAAGACTGTAACGAGTTGGTGATACCCATCCGTTTCACGGGGACCAACCGAAAGCTGCAAATTAACTTTTGCTGGCACTCGCACAGTCACAGATCTAATTGGCACGCTAAAACCCTAATCGTGCGATTGTACAAAAATCATTAACCAAGAGAGATTCGCCCCGAAGTGTCGGATCGATTCCGGCTTCGATGAGTACTTTTTCAGCAGCACCAGAGGAACCGTAAATACTTGAAAGTGCTGAGCGCAACATTTTTCTACGCTGGGCAAAAGCGGCATCAATTAATATAAACACTTTCTTTCGCAATATTTCATCGCCCATTGGTTGATGACGAGTGAATGAAACAAGTTTTGAATCAACTCCGGGCACTGGCCAAAAAACAGAACGTGATATCGAACCTGCACCACTTAAATCTGCCCACCATGCAGCTTTTACAGATGGAATTCCGTACTCCTTTGAACCCGGTTTTGCAGCCAAGCGATCTGCAACTTCAGCCTGGACCATTACAACACCAGATTTAAGGGTTGGAAACTTTTCTAAAAAGTGAAGCAATACTGGGACTGAAACGTTGTATGGCAAATTTGCGACCAACACAGTTGGTGATTCAGGCAATGATTGAAGGTGAAACGCATCTTGATGAATAACGGTGAAAGTTGCTGAACTTTCATTATGGGTTTCGATTGTTTGTGGCAATCTCATTGCTAAGCGTTCGTCAATTTCAACAGCTATCACTGATTTAGCTTCCTCCAGCAACGCCAACGTCAGCGAACCTAATCCCGGTCCAATTTCTAATGCGACATCTGAACTCGTAACTCCAGCAGTTCTAACAATTTTTCTGCAGACGTTTGCATCAATGACGAAGTTTTGTCCCAGTGATTTAGCAGGTTTGATTCCTAGTTCTTCTGCTATCTCACGTATCTGGGCTGCGCCGAGTAAAGTCATGCAAATGAACCAAAGATACGTTCAGCGTTATTGCTTAACGTTGTTGCAAGTTCTGAATCACTAACATTTCTCTCATCTGCCATTGCTCTGACAATATTTGCGATTTGAGCAGGTGTATTAAGTGCTCCACGATGCGGTGTTGGCGCTAAAAATGGTGAATCTGTTTCAACGAGTAACTGATCGTCTGGAACAATTTTGACTGCTTCTCGCAATTGCGGTGCATTCTTAAATGTCAACGTGCCAGCAAAGGAGAGTATGTAGCCACGTTCTACGCAAACTTTTGCCATCTCTAAATCACCTGAGAAGCAGTGAAAAATTGTTTTTTCTGGAGCCCCTACTTCGAGCAAAACTGACAACACATCATCGTGTGAATCGCGGTCATGAATAACTAAAGCTTTATTATGTTTATTCGCTAATTCAATATGCCATTTAAAGGACTCTTGTTGTCTCTTGCGTAACTCTGGTGGGGTTCGAAAATAATCTAATCCAGTTTCGCCAATAGCTCTGACACGAGGATGCTCTGCAAGTTTTGCAATGATTGACCAATCATGTTCGAGATCTTCTACAACCGGAGCTTCGTTGGGATGCAGAGCAACAGCTGCAAGCACTCTGCCTTTCCAATGTTGGGCAGCATCTACGCACCACTGTGATTGCTCGGCGGAATAACCAACTTGTACAACGCGATCTATTCCGGCATCGCGCGCATCATCTAAAACTTTACGTACTTCATCCGAATCCGGTGCTGCATTTGTAACAATTTCTAGATGTGCATGTGAATCAACAGTTGCAACAGCAAGAGGCTCAGGTTGCGGTGCTGGAATGCGATCGAGGTCGCGATTATGACGATCTACCACAGGTTTTACTCAGCAGATTCAAGACGTGGAAATAAAACTGGAGTCTTAGTTACATGAGCGCCCGGGGGTAGTTGTCCCCACGTTGCGACAGATGAAATTTTTTGTGACGCAAGAGTTCCAAGAGCATCCTGTGCACCAAGGCTCTGCCAAAGAATTTCGCAGGTTGTTGGCATTACAGAATTGAGCAGAACTGCGAGTGCACGTAATGATTCAGCTGTGTTGTACAGAACTTCTTCAAGAACAACTTTATTTGCTGGGTCTTTTGCAAGAATCCACGGTTCTTTTTCGGTGACGTAGCCATTGACTCGTTTGCAGAAATCCATAATTGCGTTTATGCCACCTTGGAAATCTAAGTCGCACATTGCTTGATCTGCCTTAGAAACCGTCTTAGAGAGTGCTTCTTCAAGTGCCATGTCATGAGCAACTTGCGGAAGTTTTCCATCGCAGTATTTTTCGATCATCGCAGCAAGACGTGATGCTAAATTTCCGAAGTCATTGGCCAATTCACTTGTGTACCTAGCGCTCATGTCTTCCCATGAAAATGATCCATCTGATCCAAATGGGATTGCACGCAAGAAGTAATATCTAAAAGCATCAACACCAAAGTGGTCCGTGATATCACTTGGTGCAATTCCGGTGAGTTTGCTCTTACTCATCTTTTCGCCACCGACTAGAAGCCAGCCATGTGCAAAAACTTTCTTTGGAACTGCAAGACCTGCGGCCATCAACATTGCCGGCCAGATAACTGCGTGAAATCGCAAGATATCTTTTCCAACAAGGTGAACATCTGCCGGCCATGTTTGCACAAACTTTTTGCCACCATCTGAATCAGGTGCATCCGTGAGTCCTACAGCAGTTGCGTAATTTAAGAGTGCATCAAACCAAACGTAGACAACCTGTTTGGTATCCCACGGAACTGGAATTCCCCAATCAAATGTAGATCTCGAAATTGAAAGATCAGATACGCCGCCTTCGAGGAAAGAGAGCACCTCATTGCGCGCACTCTCTGGCTGGCAAGCTTCTGGATTTTTCTTGTAGTGATCAATGAGTGGTTGAGCAAAATCAGAGAGTTTAAAGAACCAATTTTCTTCATTAACAAGCTCGATTGGTTTGCTATGAATTGGGCAGAGTTTTTCGCCATCTGCATCAATTAAATCGCCAGGTAATTTAAATTCTTCACAACCGACGCAATATGGACCTTCATATTTTCCAGAATAAATGTGCCCTGAATCTTTTAATCCTTGCAGGAATTTTTGTACGCGTTCGGTGTGTCGTTTTTCTGTCGTCCTAATAAAATCATCATTTGCAATGTTTAGTGCTTCCCAATTCGGTTTCCATGATTCTGCAACTAAACGATCTACCCACGCTTGCGGTGCAACGTTATTTTGTTCGGCAGTGCGCATAACCTTCTGTCCGTGCTCATCTGTTCCGGTTAAGAACCAAACAGATTCACCACGTTGGCGATGCCAGCGCGTAAGTACATCGCCGGCAACAGTCGTATATGCATGACCAATATGTGGAGCATCATTTACATAGTAAATAGGCGTGGTGAGATAAAAGGATTTATCGCTCACGTTGCTCATTTGCCCATCTTATTAGCATCTACAACGGCGGCATAAACCGAACGCTTTGGAAGTGAGAATTCTTCGGCTACAGCAGCAATTGCACCCTTGCGATCCATGCCAGCTAATTCAAATTCTTGAACTCGCAAAACCATTGCATTCGTTGTCACTGATTTTGCGTCCACTTCTGCCCCACCAATTACTAATGTAATTTCACCCAGGACTTCATTCTTCTGGGACCAATCAAGAAGTTGCGCTAAATCTCCACGGATAGTTTGTTCATAATGTTTAGTCATTTCTCGACAGATTGCTGCCTTGCGATCAGAACCAAAAGAGATAACTGCATCGGCAAGAGATTCTTCTAGGCGATGAGGTGCCTCAAAAAAAACAAGTGTGCGCGCATCAAATCGTAAAGATTCATAAAACTTCTTTCGCGCGCCAGATGTGCGTGGTGGAAAACCATCAAATGAAAAACGATCAGTTGGTAATCCAGACAAAGCAACTGCCATTGTTACGGCAGATGGACCTGGCAAAACTTGCACCACAATATTTTCAGCAGATGCATCACGAGCTAATCTAAAACCAGGATCGCTAATTGTTGGCATTCCTGCGTCGCTGACAACTAAAACATTTTTGCCAACGCGAAGGTACTCCAATATTTCTTGGGTCCGTTCTTCTTCGTTTCCGTCAAAAAAAGAAATTACTTTGCCTACAAAAGTCACATTGAGGTCTGATGCCAATCTATGAAATCGACGTGAATCTTCTGCTGCAATTACATCGGCAGTTGCAATTGCATCCATGAGACGCGCTGAAGCATCCTTTGGATTACCAAGTGGAGTTGCTGCCAAAATAAGAGCCATGGCGTAATCATCTCAGTTATTCCGCTCAGATACGCTATCTCTGTGATCGCAAGCGCTGCACCAATTCTTATCGCTATTGGTGCATTTTTCCTGCGCGTCATTAACCTGGGCAATCCAAAAGGCTTTGTATTTGATGAGGTGTATTACGTTGATGGTGCACGCGATTACTTAAAATATGGAGTCGAAGTTGCAGGTTCAAAGCCAGAGTTCGTTGTGCATCCACCAGTTGGAAAATGGTGCATAGCACTCGGAATCAAAATTTTTGGAGACAATGAATTTGGCTGGAGAATCACGGCCGCGATCGCAGGAACATTAGTTATTCTTATTGCTGCTCGCCTTGCGCATGAATTATTTTATTCACCCTTTTTAACCGCTGTTACAGCTGCACTAATGGCCTGTGATGGCTTTTTACTAGTTCATTCTCGAACAGCATTACTTGATCTTTTTCTCACACTTTTTATTTTAATTGCTGCATATTTCTGGTTCAGGCAACAGTATTGGCATGCAGGTTTTTTCTTCGGGTTGGCACTTGCAACTAAATGGAGTGCTCTTTATTTCATTGCCCTTTTTGGCGCCGTCGCTGTGTACAAATTATTAAGATCGAATTCTGTTAAGGAATCTCTACGTCCCCTTGGCCTTCGTGTTGTGCAGTTTGGATTTCTGCCACTCACAATCTATGTATTTTCCTGGGCAGGTTGGTTTGCAAGTGATCGTGGTTGGGATCGAACATACGCATCCAATCCAATTAGCTCCCTGATTTACTATCACAAACAAATGTTGGACTTTCATACATCATTGATTGAAAAACACTCGTACCAAGCCAATCCATGGGGATGGTTAATTATGAGAAGACCAACATCATTCTTTTATGAGTCTCCGCAAGGGTGCGGGAGTAAAAATTGTGCACAAGAAGTTTTAGCTTTGGGAACCCCTGCTTTGTGGTGGATCGCAACAATTGCATTTTTAGTTCTTATTGGATTGTGGTTTTGGCAGCTTTATAAACGTAAGATCGATAGTAATTTGAGTTTTATTTTGCTCGGAGTCATTGCTGGATATCTGCCTTGGTTCTTCTTTCCAAAGCGAACTGTTTTTAACTTTTATTCCATCGTTTTTGAACCGTTTTTAGTATTGGCAATAATTTATTGTGCGAAACTATTTATTGATAAAAGCAAAAACCCAGCGAATGCTCAAGTGATAGTTCTTGGGTTCGTGGCCGTCGTTTTCCTAAATTTTCTCTACTTTTTGCCGCTTTATTTAGGCGAGGTAATCACATATGCACAATGGCAGATGAGAATGTGGTTTTCTTCCTGGATTTGAATTATTCGTTTGCAGCACGTGAGCGATTAAGTTTTTCAACTGCTTCATCAGCTAAGTCTTGATCGAATACTTGATCACGTGATGGAGTAGCTGCTGCAAGTGCTTCGCGTGCTAAGCGCTCTTGTTCATCGCTCCATTGACCTGGAATTGTGAGATCTATTGTCCGACGCGGCGTGACAGCTTTAGGTGCATTTACATATGTAGGAACTGGAATGTCATTAGGTTGCCAAGCTCCACGATTTTCAGCCGTGCCTTTTGGCAAAATAACAACACCAGATAATTCACGTTCTGAAAGTGGAATCCAATGTTCTTTTTGAGCCGTGTGATGAACGACTTCAGAGAGATTTGTACTTGATGTACCTGATTGACTCTTTTGCAAGTTCTTGATTCTACGCGTATACAACTTATCGCTGATTGTTTGCCGTCTCACGTGTGCTATATAAATAATTATTCCTGTAAGTGGAACGAGGGTAAATGTTATTTTCATAGTATTCATTAGACCACCAACGATTGTTGTAAGGAGTGAAATAATTAAAATTATAAAAAATATTCTTCTTTGCATCAATCTTTGTGCAACTTTGGCTTCGTGATCTAAATCTGTATGAATAACACCAGATCCAGAACTTCCACCTGGAGAACTATTTGCTACTACTCGAAGTGCACTCTTATAACGTTCAATAGATTTACCCGAAAATTCATTTCTATCATGGATCCATCGTGGCAAGAAATAGGCAACCCACATTCCAATGATTGCCAGATAAATAAGTCCTGAAGCCATGATGTACAAAGATAGAGGCAGATATAGGACCTATCGGGTATTTGAGTGGCGTTTTTGCATTGCTTTTTTACTTAACTAATGGGTTTTCCTTTACAAATGAAATATGGTCTCGCCAATCTCCATCAATATGTAAATACCTTGGGCGTTCCCCTTCTAATACATATCCTGCTTTTTCAGCGACTCGACGTGATGCGGCATTTTCAGGACGTAGATTTATTTCAATGCGATGAAGCGCCAGGACTGAAAAGCCATACTCTGTTAATAAGTTTACGGCTTGTGTTGTATATCCACGGCCAGCGTATGCGCGATCAATCCAATACCCAATGTGCGCTCCACGTAAGGCACCGAGAATTATGCCACCCATAGAAATTTGGCCGATTAAATTATTTCCACTCCATATGGCAAAAGATATGGAGCGACCTTCACGCGATTCGTGGTTAAGTGTGCGAACTAATCTAAAAAATGATGGCAGCTCTTTACGTAACGATTCTGCATCGCTTCCTGGAATAAATGGAAGTGTCGCCTCCCATGGGGAAAGCCATTCACGATTTTCAGCTCGGACGTTTAGCCACTTTTTTCTATCTCGTATTCGAAGGGGCATTAAGTAAATTTCTGTACCGCGAAGGGTTATCGGCCAGGAATGTTCACGCATTTAAATGTATCGCCGCTCAAGTACGACAACATTGACAGATGCACCGGCTTCAATAGTTTCATCTTTCTCACTGAGTGCAATAAAGGAATTAGCATCTGAGAGAGTTGAAATTTCATCTTGAATCTCGAGTGCTCGTACAGAACTTGCATCTTCGGAAAGTATTGCGCGCACATATGAACGAGTGCCTGAGGTTGAGGTAATTGCTTTCTCAAGTTTTGCTTTAACTGATGGGCGATGAATTGTCGATGCTCCAAGCATCGTACGAATCATTGGTCGCACGAAAAGCTCAAATGAAATATATGCATTAATGGGATCACCTGGCAGTGTGACAACGGGGGTTTTGTCTGGACCAATCTGACCATAATTGTGACGCCCACTATTTTCAATTGCCAGATCTAAAGTTGAAATTTCACCCATTTTTTGAAGTGTGCGAGTTATGAGATCAAAGGAATCATCATTGCGTTCGCCACTAATGACAATGAGATCCGCTCGTACTAATTGATCTTCAATAACCGCTAAGAGTTCTTCTTCGTCATCGGGAATCGAGTGCACGCGATATCCAATAGCACCAACTTCGCGAACAGCAGTTGTGAGCAACCAAGAATTAGTTTCGAATTCTTCATCAGCTTTAAGTAATCGTCCTGGTTCAACTAAATCAGGGCCTGCGGACAAAATTACAACTCGTGGATGTGGTCGAGTGGGAAGGTGGTCTAGCCCAATTGATGCTGCTAAACCAATCTGCGTAGAACGAATACGACTGTTGGCGCGTAAAACTAATCTGTCGCCTGCATAGATATCTTCAGCCAGTGTCGCGCCATGTGCATCTAGTAACGGTAAATCAAGTGGCTCAAGCGGGTGACAAATTCCCAATAATGAACTGAGAAACTCATCCACGCGCATCTGCTCTGCCATAATCACACCATACTTGTAGTAACTAGATTTCTAGGGGATTTGCGATGAAAGATAAAGCACAAATGCGTGAGCGGTATCGCCGCGAAAGAAGTGAGGCTTTCGTCCCTGCGGTTTATTCAAATGTTCTAGCGTCTCCTGAAGTAACACAGGCCACAGTTATTGCCAGTTATGTTTCTTACGGCCATGAACCAAGTACCGTCGAACTAAATCGTGCGCTAATAAAATCTGGAAAAACACTCCTGTTGCCGCGCGTAAACAAGGATCGTATCGATTGGATTTATTGGGATGGCGACGCAGAAAAACTAGTAGAAAAGAAAAAGATTCTCGAGCCAGTTGGAGAAGTAATTTCAACTCTGCCAGCTATAGATGTTGTAATCGTGCCAGCACTGCGAATTGATCGAGATGGCTATCGACTCGGTCAAGGTGGAGGGTATTACGATCGGGCACTGCCAATGATGTCTGGATGGAAAATTGCACTCGTACATTCGGGTGAAGTGACAAGTGAAATTTTACCTAGAGAATCCCACGATATAGCCGTAGATGCTGCTGCTACACCCGATTTAATTGTGCGATTTAAAAAAAATTAAGGATTTCATTACTGCCGCGTCTCTCGGTCTTTTTTATCTAAACTATTGAGATACAAGTTGTACTGCGCAAGTTCATCGGGCTGGCCAAGTGCTGCCATACGTTCTGTATTTCGGTCAATACGCTTTGCTTCATGCGAATCATCACGCATCCACTGAATAAAAGTAGCAACGAGGGCGATAAGTATTGGAATCTCCCCCATTGCCCAACCGATCGCACCACCGGCTTGTTGATTCGCAAGTAAATCTAGAGCCCACGGACGTTGCAAGGATTTGAAATATCCGCCATCAATTAAGGTGGTCGTAGACATTAACGCCACAGAGAAGAATGCATGAATACTCATGGCTGCAAACAAAATTACAATTCTTACTAGGTGCGGAACTTTTCTTGGATTTGGATCAACACCAACAATCACATGGAAGAAGAGTATTCCTGCAAGAATAAAGTGAATATTCATAAACAAGTGACCTTGATGGCTCTGCATCATTCCGCCGAATAATGATGTGAAATACAGTGCAAAAAGTGATCCGTCAAAGATTGCTAGCGCAACAACAGGATTGGTAATAATTCGTGAATAGCGCGAATGCAATGCACTAATTAGTAATCCTCTTATGCCTAATTCTTCTCCATCACGTGATTGTGGCAATGTACGAAGTGCCAATGTAATAGGTGCACCTAAAACTATTCCGATAGGAGCAATCATTCCTAAAACCATATGAGCAACCATGTGCCAAGAAAAAGCAAAGTGCGCGTATACGCCTAGTCCACCACTAGTCGCAAAATCAATTGCAGAAATTCCTAAGGCAAATGAAATTGTTCGCCCGATTGGCCACTTGTCTCCGCGACGCGTTAGAACAACTACTCCTTGGATATACAACGCAACTGCCAAAATAAGTAAACCAATCATCAAAATATCTGGATCATATGCAAAAAGTATTCGCTTAAATGTTGGTGCATCAGGCATTTTTATGCCAGCCACAGCAAGTGCGGCATTAAAAGGTTCTTCTCCACCACGCGGTGGTGGTTGATTTGATGAAAGCCAAGAACCGAGAGCCGTTACAAAAATCATGATTCCGGCTTCTACCGAAATCAAACGAGTCATTGCGCCCCAATTAACTGAAGGTTTTGCGGCTAAATAATTTCTATGTTTGTAACCAAAGAAGAGCAACACAATAGTTATAACAACTTTAAGAATGACGACGTATGCATAACTAGTTGACCAGGCAGCAGCAAAATTTAGTCGAGCACTCGCATTTAACACTCCGCTAATAACAACTGCAATTGCAGCCCACAGAGCTATCTCACTAAAACGAGGTAATGAAACTTTACGATCGGCTTCGTTTAATAACGCAAGCGCAATGACGCCACCGACCCAAAATGAGAGCGCAATAACGTGAATAAATAAGGAGCCGATAGCAAGTGCGTGCGAACCACTGGATGCTGAATGACTTTGAAAAACTGGGGCGGAAACCGCAATGAGAGAAATGAGGAGCAAGATTGCCGTATAGCCAGAAGATGTGATGACTCTGGAAGAAATTGCCACAAATAGTGCAATAAGAGTTTGGAAAAATAGGTACTGACCGAGTGAAATTTGAAATAAGAAAGATCGCAAAACCGTTGGATCTAAGATGGCTGAAAGAGGTTGATCCAAAATATTGGAGAGTGTGAATAAAATATTGAGCAGGCTGCTAAAAAACCAAAAAAGCGCTGATACAGAAACAATAGATCGAATCTTCAATCCACTTGTTGAAAGTCTTCCCTTCTTATCTAAAACTAAAAAAGCGAGGGCCAGCAATGACCCAATTGTGACAAAACTTGAAAGGAGTGCAAAGAATTTACTGGCAGTGACCAGTGCAGAAATCATCGCTCTTTAAATATTTTTCGTGCATATAAGGAGAGCAAAACAAGTACAAAAAAAGCCACAACTAACATTCCAATTACAAATGCATTAGTACCCCAATTGCTAACTTCTGCTTTCGGAGTCGTGGTTTCGATTGGAGTCGGTTCTGGCGTTGAAATAACATCAGGTGCTGCAAAAGTAAATCTAAATGATCCTTCGAGTGGAATACCATCCTCTCCAAAGAGTGAGTAAGTCACGGTATACACACCAGCAACTTTCAGAGTTTTTAATCCAATTACTGCACTTGTGACATCGATTGCAAGTACACCATCGTCAACTCTCTTGCCTTGCGGATCTGTAACTTCCATTGAATTTCCACCATCAATGAGTGCAACTTGCCCAGTAACACTTACTGCACTCGGTGCAACAGTTACGGTGGCTCCACTCATGGGATTTGTAGCAATAATTGAATTAGCACTTGCCGCAGGGGCTGCAATAAAGAGCGCAACAGTTGCAATGCTTAATATCCGCATAATCTTCATTGCGTGCCCCCTTTGTGCCCCTGTAATTCGCATCTATCTTCTCACTTCTTTACACTTGGTATCTACCCCTAGCGGGTATAAATAACTGGCAGGGATAAATAGCGGAAGAGGAATAGTCAGATGCCTACGTATCAATATGCATGCGCTGACTGTGGACATCAATTTGAGGTTTTTCAATCTTTCTCGGAAGCCTCGCTAACAACCTGCCCTGAATGCAAAGGCGAAGTAAGAAAAGTTTATTCTGCAGTCGGTGTTGTATTTAAAGGTTCTGGTTTCTATAAAACAGATTCCGTAAAATCTAAAACACCTGAAACTCCAGCAGCCACAACACCCGCTGCTGCCCCTGCACCAGCACCATCATCAGCACCAAGCGCTGAATAATTAATCTGAATGATGTGGCGGTTTGTCCGCTTTAATTTCTGCTTCACGACGCGCATCTTCAATAGCCTGCTCGTGATCAATTTCATCAGACGTAACATTCGGCAAAATTTCGCTCATGTGTGCCCTCCGATTAGAATTGCACTCATAATACTAGCCAGATTTTCAGGAGCTAAATGTTTGCAGGTCTAGGAAGATTTATCGTCCAGCGTAAGAAGCCAGTTTTGATTCTTTTTATTATTGGAATCTTGGCTGCAGGCGGTGTTGGATCACTTGCATTCTCAAAATTAGATACTGGTGGCTACTCAGACCTTGGAAGTGAATCAGCAAAGGCTTATGACTACCTGACCAAGAAATTTAATGTTCAAGAGCCCGCTGCGATTCTTGTGATCGACACTCAAGATCGAAGTGTCGATGATCCTGCAGTAGTTGCGGAAGCCACAGCCCTGGAAATGAAAGTTAAATCAGTCGCTAATGTTGAGCGCACAATTTCTTACTGGAACACCGGTGGTGCTCCTGCAATGAGAGCCGCAGATGACAAAGCTGCATTCTTATTTATTTACTCCATAGCAGAAGCAAATGACTGGGCTTCAATTGAAAAAATTGGCAAGGAAGTTCAAGCAAAATTTGATGGTAAGCAAGGAAATTTCATAGTTCACGCCTCAGGCGGTGGGGTCATTACTCATGCAATTAACAGCAAGATTCAAAAAGATTTGGCTATCGCAGAATCGATTGCCATTCCCTTAACTTTTGTACTTCTGGCATTTGTATTTGGGACCATGATTGCATCCGCGATGCCATTAGTTGTTGGTGTCAGCGCAATCCTTGGATCATTTTTAATCATTTATATTTTTACACTATTTACCAATGTGTCAGTCTTTGCTCTTAACCTCATCACCGGTTTGGGGCTTGGACTTGGAATTGATTATGCGCTATTAATTGTTAATAGATTCCGCGAAGAATTACATGCGGGCAAGAGCGTTGAAGAATCGGTAATAACAACAGTTGCTACAGCTGGTAAAACTGTTTTCTACTCTGGACTAACAGTGCTTGTAACCATGGCATCTTTATTACTCTTCCCACTGAACTTCCTTAAGTCTTTTGGCTATGCAGGAGTATCAGTTATTTCATTGGCTGTACTCGGTGCACTAATTCCCTTGCCAGCACTGCTTGCAATCTTGGGTCATAAAGTAGATAAGGGAGTTGTTCGCAAAGCCGGAATAGTTCCTAAAGAAGATGGTCGATGGGCTCACACTGCTCGCACCGTAATGAAGCGTCCAATCCCTGTAGTAATTGCCTCTCTCTTAGTTCTTGGAATTTTTGCTGCACCAATTACTAATATCGCTTTTGCGCAAATTGATGCACGCGTACTTCCACAATCTGATCCCGCTGCTGTTGCATCGGCTGTTATTGATCAACGTTTCACTGGATTAGAAGGAAGTCCTATTGAAGTAGTCGTGCCAAATGGTGCAGGCAAAGAGATTGAAATAAATAACTTCTTGGCTCGTGTGCAAGGTGTTGATGGGATTGCTCGTGTGGGCCAGATTGAATACTTTGGAAAAGACGTTCGCGTTCAAGTAATTTCGAAGGAGTCTTCAAGAAGTCTAGATTCAGAGCGAATCATTCACGACATTCGTGCGCTTTCGGTTCCGGAAGGAACACTCATCGGCGGTGCTGCTGCAGACTTTACAGATTCACAAGATGGCGTCGCACGTGCACTTCCATGGGCACTCGGTTGGATTGCGCTCACAGTATTCATACTTCTCTTCGTCTTTACTGGCTCAATTATTTTGCCAATTAAGGCAGTTGTACTCAACGCTCTTTCCTTAATTGCCACACTCGGGGCAGTGACATGGATCTTCATTGATGGCCATCTCAAATGGTTAGTTGGAGACTTCACGGTCACAGGCACTGTTGATACCGGATCAATTATTTTGATTGCTGTAGTCGTATTCGGTTTATCTATGGATTACGAACTCTTCTTACTTTCCCGTATTCGTGAAGAACACTTAGATGGAAAATCTAACATCGAATCTGTTGCTAAAGGCTTACAACGCTCTGCTCGAATTATTACGGCTGCAGCTCTATTGCTTGCAGTTGTCTTCGCAGCCTTTATGACTAGCGGTGTTACTTCGATCAAGATGCTTGGATTCGGTGTTGCATTTGCTGTTCTGCTTGATGCCACATTGATTCGAGCACTTCTAGTTCCTGCTCTCATGCGATTATTTGGTGAACGCAATTGGTGGGCACCAAAGTCATTGCAACGATTTACTCTCAAACATTAATTTAAGAAGTGTCCCCGGCGGGAGTTGAACCTGCGACCTACCGCTTAGGAGGCGGTTGCTCTATCCACTGAGCTACGGGGACCTGTGTTGGTATTGCGCAATCTTGCCATGTTCTTGCAAACTAAAGCCATGACTAAGGACTTTGATGTACTCATCATAGGTTCTGGATTTGGTGGCTCTGTATCAGCACTCAGGCTCATCGAAAAAGGTTATTCAGTTGCTGTTTTAGAAGCCGGAAAAAGGTTTAAAGAAAAAGATTTTCCAAAGACTTCTTGGCGTTTGCGCAAATTTTTATTCTTTCCCAAACTTGGGCTACTAGGTATTCAACGCATTCATGCGCTACCAGATGTATTAATCCTCGCTGGGGCAGGTGTTGGTGGCGGTTCACTTGTGTATGCAAATACCTTGTATCAACCACCTGATTCTTATTTTGAAGATAAGCAGTGGAAGCACATAACCGATTGGAAATCAGAGTTATTGCCTTGGTATGACCAAGCAAGTCGCATGCTTGGTGTTGCAGAAAATCCATACTTCTCGCCAAGTGATCAAGCAATGAAAGAAGTCGCAATCGAGATGGGTGTTGGGCACACATTCAAGATGGCGCCGCTCGGTGTTTATTTCGGTGAAGGCTCAGGTGTCGCAAGTAAAGATCCATATTTTGGCGGCGTGGGTCCAGCAAGAAATGGTTGTCAACAATGCGGCGCATGCATGACTGGATGCCGATTCAATTCAAAAAATACATTACCTAAAAATTATCTTGGCTTAGCCGAATCTGCTGGAGCCAAAGTATTTCCACTGACAACCGTAACTTCTTTCGAACAGGCAAGTGATGGTTCATGGATTATTAAAGCTAAGAAAACAACAGGATTATTCGGTCGAACAATTACTTTCACCGCAAATCAATTAATTGTCAGTGCCGGAACATATAACACTCAAAAACTGATGCACCGTATGAAAGCAACTGGGAAATTAGCCAAACTCTCTGAGCGCCTCGGAGATCTTTCGAGAACAAATAGCGAGGCACTCACTGGTGCGTTATTGCCAAAGAGTGATATTGATTTCAGCAAAGGCGCTGCAATTACGTCTTCATTCTTTCCTGATGAACATACTCATGTAGAGCCAGTGAGATATGGCAAGGGAAGTAATGCAATGGGTTTACTACAAACAATCATGACTGATGGAAATATTGCTAAAGATCGCCGTCGTCAGTGGGTACGGGAATTTGTTAAGAAACCATCACTATTGTTGCGGGTGTTAAATGTTCATCAGTGGTCTGAGCGCACGGTCATAGCACTTGTTATGCAGAACGTAGATTCAGCACTGTCAGTACGCCCAAAGAAAAAGTGGTGGGGGTTAGGTTTAACATCTACAAACAACTCCGAAAATCCAAATGCAACTTACATTCCTGCAGCAAATGAAACAGTCAGGCGGATTGCAAATAATTATGGAGGTTTCGCTGGCGGACACATTGGTGACCTCATTGGCGCCCCATTTACGGCGCACTTTGTGGGTGGCTGTGTAATTGGTTCAGATATTTCGCAAGGTGTTATCGATCCGTATCACCGCGTGTGGAATTATCCAACGATGCATGTTGTTGATGGTGCAGCAGTCACAGCTAACCTTGGTGTTAATCCATCATTAACGATTACTGCTCAAGCCGAGCGTGCCATGTCAATGTGGCCAAATAAAGGTGAGTTAGATCCGAGACCTGTTCAAAATAATGAGTACACAAGAATTAGCGCTGTGGCACCAAACCAACCATTTGTTCCTGCGGGTGCAATTGGTGAATTACTTACGCCACCAGCGAAGTAAAGGCTCAATATCTTCTGGTACGTTTTCGGCGATAAACATTGCACCGTCTAAGTGATTTCCCTTTGGCTCTACTAAAGTGATTTGTGGCAGCAATGAAGATGTGCGACGTCTAATCGCTTCGGCATAACCTTTATTAGTTGCCAATTTTCCAAGTAATGCAATTGAAATTCCTTCATTACGCATTCCGCCAACATTGGTCCATGCTGATCGAATTGTCTTAGCTAAATATTCTGCGCCTTTATCTCGAATTGTTATCGCATCTGTGTTCTTCTCCTCTGCCGCCTCTAACAGCGCTTTTGCAGCATTAATACAGAGAATTTGTGCCTTGGCATCTGTATATGACTTAAGCGATTCAAAAGTTTTTATCTCTGATTCAAAAAAGCCCGAAAGAAAAGTTGCATCATCCCTACCTTCTTGGGTAGCAAGTACACGCTCAAGGGCAGCCCTGCCTAACCAAAATCCCGAACCGAGATCGCCAAAAAAATGTCCGATGCCATCTGCATGCGAATAGCTGCCGCGACGGCCAGCAACTGCAACCGTTCCGCTCCCAATTGAGAGTGCAACGCCATCGCCATTTCCAAATGCAGCAAAATAACCAGCTAAACCATCATCAATAACTGCAACCGATTGTGCACCAAAGTATTTTGCGGCTAACTGTCCAAATGGTTTTGGATCACCAACATCACCATAAACACCTGTAAGGCTTAATGCGACAACTTCACTTTGAAAATTTTGGCCTAAATTTTCTTGAGCTTCTATAAACAAATCGTTTAGCACTTCAAGCGTAGATTCATTAGCATGCTTTGCTCGCTTGCTAACAAATTCAGTATCAGGTGTTCTAAATCTTGTCCCTGATTGCCCTACGTCCACTATAAGTACCATAATTGCAAGTCTAGTTTAGGAGAGCAGATGAGCAAATGGGCGTTGGTTACAGGCGCAACTGCTGGTATTGGCGAGAGTTTCACTCGTGTACTTGCTCGCGAAGGTTTGAACATAATCCTTGCTTCTAGAGACCTTGAACGCATGAAAGAACGTGCTGAGTTTTTAGAATCAAAATTTAAGGTGCAGACTGCAATTATTGAGGCAGATTTAGCCACTGATTCTGGATGTGCAAAAGTTGAAAAATATATCAACGAGAATGCAATTGAAGTCCTCATAAATAATGCAGGCTTTGGTATCAATAAAAAATTTAGTGTTAGCGCTTTAGATTCGGAACAACAATTACTCGATGTGTTAGTTCGTGCTCCTATGCGCTTAATGCACACCGTGATTCCACAGATGAAAGAGAGAAATAGCGGATCGATTATCAACGTTTCATCTGTTGCTGGCTGGATTGCTGGTGGAACATACAGTGCATCTAAGTCTTATCTCACCGTGCTTTCTGAATCTCTTCACACTGAACTGAGCGGCACGGGTATAAAAATTTCGGCACTCTGCCCTGGATTTACTCATACGGAATTTCATGAGCGAGGCCGAATGAAAATGAATGGTCTGCCTGAATTCATGTGGCTCAACGCTGATCACGTAGTTTCACAAGCATGGAAAGATAACCAGAATGGCAAAGTTATATCTGTTCCTGGTTGGCAGTACATAATTTTGAGCACTATTGCGCGCTTTGGACCTCGCTCACTTGTGCGAAAAATCGGAAAATAAAGATATAGGGCTGTCCCTATTCGTCTTTAAATGCATTGCTTCTACGGTGTTGTCGTGCTCCGTAAATATTTTTCATTTAATACTCTGGGATTCTTACTTCTAACAATTCACCTATTTTCAAAAGTTATTTACAAGAACCCACAGATTTATTTGGATCTATGGATTTATAACGCCGTTGCTATTCTGTTCGTTCTTGCACTCTTTGTTGTCCCAAGTTTTAATGATCACATTGGAGTTGCATTTCTTGCTTTAGCAATCGGATTATGGGCTACCGGTTCAATATTTTCATCGCTGAGTGTTTTTTATACCCTTAATCTTCGTAGTGAATTGATTTCTAACGTTTTATACATGCTCTTTTATCCAGCAGCTTTCATCGCATTGCCACGCTTGCTATCCCAACATGCGCGCATCTCGGCGATAGAAATTCTCGATTCGACAATCATTGCTCTCGGACTTGGTTCACTTGGAACAGCACTCTTTGTTGGCCCCGTTTTGCCGCGACTCAATGGCGATATGGTCATGACATTTTTCGCAATTTTCTATCCTGTTGGCGATTTGATACTTGTTGCAAGTGTGATCTCAACACTTCTGACTCAACGAGTATCCAAGCGGGCAATTGTTGCCAGTGTGGGAATTTTCATCTTCGCATTCTCTGATTTTCTTTTTCTGTGGTTGCATGTAAACAATAAATACACCTTTGGATCAATTTCTGATGACGGCTGGTTGGTGGGGCTTGCCTTACTCGTGATGTCAACGCAATTTAAAGCAAGTGAGCAAAATTCGGATGAAGGTGTTAATCCTGTATTTGTTGCACTATCTGTTTTCTTAAGTGCGACGTTGCTTGGGATAATTACACTTCGCCCAGGATTTTTCCCATCATTTATTCTTCTGCCCACCTTGCTCACATTACTTGTGGCATTTATCCGTATGACGATTGCACTGAGGCAGGCGCGATCTCTAGGTACTGAGCGAACACTTGCACGCACTGATGAGTTAACAGGATTGTCCAATAGAAGACGGTTGATTGCAGAGATAGAAGGACTGGAAGATTCGCAAGGTGCACTACTAATTCTAGATCTCGATGGTTTCAAGCCCGTAAATGATTCCTTTGGACATGACATTGGTGATGAAATATTAAAACAGGTTTCTACGCGTTTTCATCGTGCACTTCCAGATGATGCGATATTGGCTAGGTTGGGTGGGGATGAGTTTGGCGTTTTAATTCATTCGAACTATGAGGTAAGTATGGAAATTGCGCGTGCGCTACAGGCGACTATGAGTTATCCATTCATCGTTGGAGAAGAATCAATCGATTTAGCTGTCAGCATCGGTATTGCTACAAATAACGATGATCATGATTTATTGCGTCGCGCAGATGTCGCAATGTATAAAGCAAAACGAGAATCACTCGGTGTTGCGCACTTTGATTTCCTCTAGGCGAGCAAGAGATTCGATTCGTTCTACAGAGTGCTCCACAATTTTTTTAGCGTAGCCGTGCTTATATCCATCGGCACAATCCCACGGCTCATGAATTTCATCTGCATTGAGGTGCGCTAGCTCTGGAACATATTTACGAATGTAATCTCCATTTTCATCAAATCGCTTGCCTTGTTCTATCGGATTAAACACCCGGTAATAAGGCGATGCATCTGTGCCACATCCTGCTGTCCACTGCCACCCATGTGCATTGGATGCGACATCAAAATCGACAAGATGTTCTTCGAAAAATAGTGCACCGTGCTGCCATTCGATATGTAAATCCTTTGCCAAAAAGGATGCCACAACCATGCGTACTCGATTGTGCATCCAACCTTCTTTAAGTAATTGACGCATTCCAGCATCTACAAAGGGATACCCAGTTTTACCCTCACGCCAAGCAATAAATTTTTCACCTGGTTCGTCATAACGCATATTGGCAAATTGCGGTGCATAATAATCTTTATCTGTATGCGGATAGTTGTGCAGAACATCTGCATAGAATTCTCGCCACGCAATTTCTTTTCTAAAAGTGTCATGTGCTTTGCTTTCGCCAAGCCCAGTAAGCAGTGTTCGCGGATGAATTTCGCCCCACTTGAGGTGTGCACTCATTTTGCTCGTTCCATCAATCCCGGCAAAATTTCTTGTTTCATCATATGAATCAAGTCCGTTTGCTTTAAATTTCTTAAATCGATCATGAGCTGCTTTTTCTCCAGCGGCAGGAATTTCTGATCCTGCAGGTGCTTGCCACGTTGGAAAGTTTCTATCCTTATCTTCCGGTGTAACTGCATTTATTGTTTTCGGCGCTGCAACTGCTGCGCGCCAACCATGTGCAAGCCATCCACGATAAAAAGGTGTGTAGACGCGATAATTTGTTGCATCACTTGGTTTTTTTACTCGACCTGGTGCAACCGCATAAGGACTACCCGTTCGGGTAAGTTCGATTCCTGCGGCTTCAACTCGTGAATCTCGTGCTACTCCATATGGTTCGTACTCAGCAGATATATGCACTGACGTTGCGTTGTATTTTTTCTTGAGTTCATTAAGTACATCTACTTGATCGCCGACACATACATGTAATTTATTGCCAAGTGATTCATCAAGGCTACGAAGAGATGCTGCCATGTATGCCAGCCGTTTTGTTCCGGTGGCTTGAATTAATTTCGGATCCAAAATAAATACAGGAACTATCTCTTCGCCAGCATCAATTGCGGCTAAAAGTGCAGGATTATCAGTAAGGCGTAAGTCGCGCCGAAACCACATGATGCTGCGCGACATAGTTGCTTAATTGTGTAGTTGATGAACCGATGCATCCCAGCCAAAAACTTCTTCTGGTTTGCGTGGTGCTTTACCGATGTAACGCGCAGATGGGCGAATCAAACGACCTGTGCGCTTTTGTTCAAGAATATGTGCTGACCATCCAGCAGTTCGAGCGGCTGTAAACATTGACGTAAATAGCGGGCCTGGAACTTCTGCAAAATCAAGAACGATTGCTGCCCAAAATTCAACATTTGTTTCCAGAACACGTTCCGGATGGCGTTCGTGTAATTCCGCAAGCGCAGCTTTTTCGAGTTCGAGTGCAACTTCATAACGAGGTGCACCTAATTCTTTTGCAGTGCGGCGCAATGTACGCGCGCGCGGATCTTCTGCTCGGTAAACGCGGTGACCAAATCCCATAAGACGTTCGCCGCGATCCATTAAATCTTTTACATACTTGCGTGCATCGCCTGAACGCTCTACGTCTTCGATCATTCCAAGAACGCGAGATGGTGCGCCACCATGTAATGGACCAGACATTGCACCAATTGCACCAGAGAGTGCGGCAGCAACATCTGCGCCAGTTGATGCGATGACTCGAGCAGTAAATGTTGATGCATTCATGCCGTGTTCTGCAGCAGAGACAAAGTAAGCATCAATTGCACGAACATGCAATGGATCTGGTTCTCCGCGCCAACGAATCATCATGCGTTCGACAACAGTGTGTGCCTTATCAATTTCTGTTTCTGAAACGGGAGTTGCAGTCACTCCGCGAGCAGATTGTGCAAGGTATGACAGAACCATGACTGAAGCACGTGCAAGATTTGAACGAGTTTCTTCATCAGAAATATCTAAAAGTGGTTTAAATCCCCATGCTGGTGCAAGCATTGCAATTGCTGATTGAACATCTACGCGAACGTCGCCTGAGTGAACTGGAAGTGGAAACTTTTCTGCTGGTGGAAGACCCGGATTAAATTCATCGTCAACAAGTAATCCCCATACGTTTCCAAATGAAACGCGTCCGACTAAATCTTCAATATCAACACCGCGGTAGCGAAGCGCACTACCTTCTTTATCTGGCTCAGCAATTTCAGATTCAAAAGCTATGACACCTTCGAGACCTGGCTTGAAATCATCAGACACAACGCGCTCCTTTATCTGGTTTTACATGGGTAATTCTGCCCCCATCGAAGGTGTGCTGGCGACCACGAAAGTTGGGATAGCCCTGCGGGCGAAAGTGACGTTAGATACATCCATGGAGAAAATCGTGAATGACAAAGGAATCCGAGCCGAGATTGCTGCGATGCGCCGCTCATACGGAGAAGAGGGTCTGGTGAATTTGCCAGAAGATCCCTTTGTAACTTTCGACGAATGGATGGCAGCAGCTGCGGCCAATGAAATCATTGTGGAAGCAAATGCGATGATTCTTTCAACTTCAGATGGTTCTGGAGAAATTACAACGCGCACTGTTTTATTAAAAGATATTTCGCAAGGTGGATTTACTTTCTTTACAAATTATTCTTCGCGCAAAGCCCAAGCTATTGCAATGAATTCGCAAGTAACACTTTTGTTTCCTTGGTATGCAATGGAGCGACAAGTAATTATTTCCGGGCAAGCAGATAAAGTTTCCCGAGAAGAATCAGAGAGTTACTTTGCTACAAGACCGTGGTCAAGTCAGATCGGTGCGTGGGCTAGCGCTCAATCCGCGCCACTATCTTCCCGTGAAGAGTTAGAAATGCGTTTTAAAGGTGCTGCAGAAAAATGGCCAGAAGGAAGTGTCGTTCCAACTCCACCGCATTGGGGTGGCTTTCGAGTGGTACCTGACAGCATTGAATTCTGGCAAGGAAGATATTCCAGATTGCACGACCGTATTAGATATCACAGAGCAGATACAAAATCCGATTGGGATATGCAACGCTACTTCCCATAAGATTTATCCATGAGCATCGTTATTCCGAGTGGCATCAAGCCGATCGATGGTCGTTTTGGTTGTGGTCCTTCAAAGATTCGCCCAGCAGCGTTAGATAATTTATTTAAAAGTGGCACAACAATTCTCGGAACTTCACACCGTCAAAAACCAGTTAAGAATGTTGTCCACGAAGTTCGTGAAGGTTTAAAATCACTATTTTCGCTTCCTGATGGTTACGAAGTAATTCTTGGTAACGGTGGCACAACTGCATTTTGGGATATCGCAACATTTGCTCAAATTGAAAATCGTTCACAGCACTTAGTCTTTGGAGAGTTCTCTTCAAAGTTTGCAAAGGCAGCAAAAGAGGCGCCATTTCTGGGTGAACCAACAATCATTAAATCTGAAACGGGTTCACACCCAACCGCTGTTGCCGAAGATGGAATCGATGCGTACGCATTTACGCACAATGAAACTAGCACCGGTGTAGCAATGCCAATTATTCGACCAAAGGGCACAGATGGTGCACTTGTTTTGGTAGATGCGACGAGTGCTGCTGGCGGTTTAGTAGTTGAGGCAAAAGAGTTTGATGCTTATTACTTTGCTCCTCAAAAATCATTCTCTTCAGATGGTGGTTTATGGGTAGCGCTTATGTCACCGGCTGCTATTGCGCGTGCTGAGAAGATTAAGGAAAGCGGACGTTGGACTCCTGCAATATTGGATCTCAACATCGCAATTGAGAATTCTCGACTAGATCAGACTTATAACACTCCGGCTATTGCCACATTCGTGATGCTTGCCGATCAAATCAAGTGGATGAATGAGAATGGCGGATTAAAATTTTCAACTGGCCGAAGTTCAGACTCTGCTTCACGTATTTATTCATGGGCTGAAAAAACTTCGTACACAACTCCTTATGTCACTGATCCAGCAATGCGCTCAAAGGTCGTTGCAACTATTAACTTTGATGACTCTATTGATGCACTCAAAGTTGCATCTGTTCTGCGCGAGAATGGAATCGTAGATACCGAGCCGTACCGCAAATTAGGTAAGAATCAGCTTCGTATTGGTATGTTTCCTTCTGTTGATCCCAGCGATGTTGATGCTCTGACTGCGTGCATTGATTACGTTGTAGCCGCGCTTTAAATTATCCGTAAGGAAAGTAATGCCTCATACGTTTACGCGCGATAAAACTTTTTGGATAATTGCTCTTCAAGTAACAATTCTTAATTTTTACTTGGGTGGATTCGGACCTGCTCAACCATTGTTGCGTGCCGATCAAGGTACTTCACTCACAATTGCCGGTCTGCATGGAACTGCTATGGGCGTTGCTGCAATCTGTGCAGGATTATCTAATTCGCGTTTGGTGCACTACTTCGGTCGCGTAAAAACTTCATGGATTGGTATGTGGCTCTTCTGCATTGGCGTACTTATGTTCGTCACGCTTAAGCCAGTTGTATTTACTTTAACCGCTACCTTCTTAGGTGGCATGGGGACTTCTATGGTCATAAACAATATGGTTACAAGACTTTCTCACCACTTCAAACAAGCAACTCCACTTGCGTTGCCGCAATCCAATGGAATCAACTCGGTTGGTTATGTCTTTGGAACCCTCATCGTCGGAACACTTGCCGGAACCGCTATTAGCTGGCGTTTTGGTTTATTACTAACGATTCCAGCAACAATAATTCTTTACTTTTTCTCTCGTGATAAGAATCACGATGCTCATGACCGTGACGTTAGCGTGCGCCAAAGTGGCAAACTTTCACGCACGTACTGGATTGCCTGCTTTGGTTTCTTCATCTGTATTTGTACTGAATTTGCTACTGCATTTTGGGCTGCAGCACTCCTACGGGATCGCGTTGGCGGAACCGCATCTGCTGCAACGCTAGCAATCGTTGCCCTTGGTTCTGGAATGGCAATTGGTCGTTGGTATGGCGCAATAGTTCTAAAGAAATTGCTTCTCGATCAACAATTAATTTCAATTATTATTTTGCAATTTATAGGTTTTACAATTTTTTGGTTCTCCCATAACTTTCTAATTTCGTTGGTTTCACTCTTTATTAATGGTCTTGGAATTTCAATGCAGTTTGCTCTCTCATCACTTCGCTTGATCAGCTTCAGCGAAAAGCGGCCTGACTTGGCAATTGGAATTAGTTCATTGGCGGCAGGATCAGGAATCGCACTCGCACCATTTGTTCTTGGTGTTCTTGGAGATCATCTTGGAATCTCCCGGGCATATTTAATGGTGCCCGTTCTTATTGTGATTGCGCTAGTAATTGTTATTCTTACTCCAACTGTAAATCCGAAAACGGAGGAGAGTAATGAATTACAAAACTAGACGATACGTAACAATTGCTGCCCTCATTGGATTGCTAGCTCTTATTGTTTTTAGCGGTTTATAAAGTGGACAATAATGTGCGCAATACGGTCGTTGTTATTGCGATCGGCACAATTACGTGGCTTGTCGTCGGCGCTGCATTCTTGATTGCAGGTTCAGAATCAAAATACGTGTGGACATGTGTATGCGGGGCCGCACTTGGTGTTATGGGTATTCGTTACACAATTCGCAGAGCACGCAGAAGCGGAATTTAAGCTTCTAGCTGTCCTGCGATACCGCGAAGAACTTTTCCAAGACGTTCGGCTTCAACAGCAGATGGATGGCGACCTTGGCGCAAACCATTACCAACCTTGTCCAAAATTTTGATTGTGTCTTCGATCATTGCAGCAAGGTCATCGCTATTGGTGCGTGAGTTAGCTGCAAGTGAAATTGGAGCATCAATGATTTTTACAGAGAGTGCTTGAGGTCCGCGACGACCGTCACCAACACTAAAGTCCAACTTTGTTCCAGGCTTTACCGTTGACACGCCTTCTGGAAGAGATGAAGAAGCAAGGTAAACATCTTCGCCTTCATCGGATGCGATGAAACCAAAACCTTTTTCAAGGCTAAACCATTTCACTTTACCTGTAGGCATGGGGAGTGCTCCTTGCTAATTAATGTATTCGTTTAAACCGCGAGGGGCCGCGGGCAGAGAGTTAGTTTATCAGAGCGTTGCTTCGGAGTGCGCGCCGCATCCGTGGTCAACGGAAACCACGCGTGCATCCTCAGGTGATATCGCATTTGCGCATACCCCAAATGATGAACGAAGCGAACCTGCAATCGGTAAAAAGAAAGCGCATGAAGAACAAGGCTTTGGTGCAGATTGTGCAATTGGGGATTGTGGTCCACGATCACTTTCATACCAACGCTTGCTTGCTTGATCGCGTCCTTCAATAGACATCACACGTGCACGTCCAAGTCCAAGATCAAATACCTGCATTGCATCTAATTCTTCGTCAGCAATAAGTGAGTGCATTGATGGAACTAAACGTGTGTCATCTAATGAACTTGGAACAATGTCGCCAACACCAACATCTCCTGGTTGGATGCGATCGCGATATGCAATCCACTCTGGTGCAAGAAGTGCGTCTGGTCCAGGCAATACAACGACATCGCAAATAGTTGGTTCTGATTTCTTGTCAACGATTGCAATTGTTACGCACCAGCGCCAGCCTTTATACCCTGCAAGATTTGCTTCAAACAAATATGTTTCAACGCGACCATCGTCATCGATTTCCACAGAAACATCTGCTCCAACTAATTCTGGATTGCCAGCATCAGCAATTGCCGCAGAACGTGCGAGTTCGAGTGTGCTCATGCGATAAGGATAAAGCAGAACGCCACTACCGAGTTAATCGGCAGTGGCGTTCGTAACGCTTTACGCGTGAGAAATTAGAAGTCCATATCTCCGCCGCCAGGACCTGCAGGTGCTGCAGGAGTCTTCTCCGGCTTATCGGCAATAACTGCTTCTGTTGTAATAAATAGCGCTGCAATCGATGCTGCATTTTGAAGTGCAGAACGTGTCACCTTTGCTGGATCAATGATGCCAGCTTTAATCATGTCAACGTATTCACCTGTTGCTGCATTGAGTCCGTGACCTGCTGCGAGGTGACGAACTTTTTCTACAACTACGCCGCCTTCAAGACCAGCATTAACTGCAATCTGCTTCAGTGGAGCTTCGATTGAAACTTCTACAATTTTTGCACCAGTTGCTTCATCGCCTTCAAGTTTTAACTTCGCAAATGCTGCTGTTGCAGCTTGTAGTAGTGCAACGCCACCGCCGGCAACGATTCCTTCTTCTACTGCAGCCTTTGCATTGCGCACGGCATCTTCGATGCGGTGCTTGCGCTCTTTAAGTTCTACCTCTGTTGCTGCTCCAGCTTTAATAACTGCAACACCACCAGCAAGTTTTGCAAGACGCTCTTGTAGTTTTTCACGATCGTAATCGGAATCGCTCTTTTCAATCTCTGAACGAATCTGTGCGACGCGGCCCTTAATTTGAGCATCGTCTCCGCCACCTTCGATGATTGTTGTCTCTTCCTTAGAGATAACAACCTTGCGAGCGCGACCTAGAAGTTCGAGACCTGCTTGATCAAGCTTGAGACCAACTTCTTCAGAAATAACAGTTGCGCCAGTAAGAATTGCAATGTCTTGAAGCATCGCTTTGCGGCGATCTCCAAAGCCAGGTGCCTTTACTGCTGCAGAGCGGAAGATTCCGCGGATCTTGTTTACAACCAGAGTTGCAAGTGCTTCGCCTTCTACATCTTCGGCGATGATTGCAAGTGGCTTGCCAGATTGCATAACTTTTTCAAGTACTGGAACGAGATCTTTAATGTTTGTAAT
>CAFAAY010000003.1_pt1 | contig 31021 bp, 32 predicted proteins | sample 7267711 | NCBI WGS metagenome assembly CAFAAY01 (sample SAMEA6813998, study PRJEB35770) | uncultured Candidatus Planktophila sp. | biome: Freshwater; feature: Freshwater reservoir; material: water | place: Czech Republic | collected 2017-08-18 | depth 30m m | reverse complement strand
TCATGTTTTGTAACCAATTTACTGCTTTATGTGCTCGATTCTGGGATCGAATCAGTGCGTCTATCCGTAAATTCAGGTGAAAGTGGTATTTTTCTCCAAAATTTATTGAAAGCATGAGGCGCCGCAATGGATAAAGATCGTGAAGCCGCCGGTCATGAGTATTTTTCTCAACTCTATGGGGCAGTCTCAAAAGAAGGTGAACCCCAGCAAACTGTTTTTGATAAGTGGCGTGACAAAATGCTTTTTGATATTTATGCCAAATACAGCACCAACAAACTTTCACAATCTGATGTACTCGATGTCGGGTGCGGCTATGGATGGCTCTTGGATGCATTTGAAGGTGCACGAACCTTATGCGGAGTGGACATCGCTCATCACGCAGTTGAAGTTGCAGCAGGGAGAAAGCCCGAAAGATTTTTTAAGCAAGGAGACCTTCACGATACAAGTCCTTTTTCACAAAAGTTTGATTTAATTTTGGCGATTAATATCATCGAACATTTATCAGACCCAGAGGCCGGTATCCAGTCAATTAGTACGTCAGCAAAACCTGGTGCCATAGTCTTAGTTCATATGCCAACAATTTCGAACTGGTTAACCCGCTGGGAGTATTCCAAACTCTACGATTCGGATCCAACACATATTTATAGACCTTCAGGAAAGACTGTGCGCAAACTCTTTGAAGCCGCGGGATTTGAAACTTTACGAGACTCTTATCTTCCGCATTTCCCAGCATTTCTTACAAAGCTGTGGCCAATACATCCGGCTTATTTAGCAGTATTCAAAAAGTCGGCACTGTAACGCGGTATTTATTTCTTTCTAACTTCAATCTATAACGTGGACGATACTGGAATCGAAACAATGAACCCACAATTTCAATCCGTGCGAGATTGTTTTTGACAGTATTTTCAAGTTCATTTATTTTGAGGTGGCGAATACTTTGTTATTTCAAAGAGCAAGGCTTACTGGGCAGCAATATGCCCAGGGAGGATGCTGATTTTCGTAACAAATTAAGGTTCGTCAGAAATTTTCTACCTTGAAGGGATTTTCAAAGCCCAGGGTCTAACGAAGATTTTAGTTGGTTGTAGGGAGGATTTTTTGAGACTGATGAAGGTTTAATGTAGAATCAAACATTTTCAGACTTATAATAAGTTCCATGACGACATATGAAGGCATATCGATTCGAAGGGTTAGCACTGCTTCTCAAGTGGCCGAAGCCCTGACGGAGTTGATCCTAAGAGGGGAGATCAAGGCGGGTGCACACCTTCGTGAAAACGCACTTGTATCTTCACTCGGAGTTTCGCGAAACACTATCCGTGAAGCCGTGCGTTTACTCGAACAGGGCGGTCTTGTGCACCACGAGTTCAACTTTGGTGCCGTAGTAATCGAACCCTCCATCGATGACTTAACCGACCTTTACAACGCTCGTCTTCATATTGAAGGTGCAGCTGCTCGCGTTAAAGCTACATCGGAACAAATCGCAACAGTTAGATCAGCATATGATGCTTTGAGTATCAAGGCACAGGATGGACATGCGCGGGAAATTGCACTGAAGGACTTAGATTTTCACGCCGCTATTGCTGGTTTACTTGGGAGCAAGCGCATAGATGCTTTCTTTGCCCAGATAAAGGTCGAGCTTCGTTTTTATTTGCAGGTTCTTGCGTTTGAGGACCACGAGTATGATCATCCGAATGTTCTTATTCGTGAACATGGGACAATAATGGATGCGATCGAAGCGGGAGATTCAGTTAGGACCGTGAAAGCGGTTACCGATCACATACAAGCAAACTCGCGCCGGCTTACAGAGATTCTTATGATTCGTAATTCGGATAAAGCAACTCATACGCAAAACTAAACAGGTGGAGCAGTAGGTCGTCATGCACCATGCCAATGTTGCGATCTGTGACTGAGGGATGGCTGACGGCGACTCAACAAGGATTAATTTTTGAGCGAGCCAATTTTCATTGGCTCATTAATTTTGACAAAATTGTTACAGAACATCGGGGTAGTCACATGAGGCAAGCGACCCCACCTTTCAAGTAGGACGATTTTACTAACTCACGCAGACACTGACGGAAAGAAAATGCGTGGCTCTATTGCTCTATTGCTCTATTGCCCTACAATAATATCAAATTATGTAAGCTGAGAGGGCATTCATGGCAAGTCAGGCAATTTTAACTCGTGCACTCTGGAGCGCGCAGGCGCATATGCCGACTGTTCTCGGGCAAGAAATTGAAATTGTTGGAGGTGATGGCTCCTATGTCACAACCGCTACTGGCCAACGCTTACTTGATGCAACAGCTGGACTCTGGCACGCAAATATTGGTCATGGTCGTGAGGAACTCGCGCGGGCGGCTTACGACCAAATGAAACGGCTCGAGACGTACCATGTATTTGGGCGATTTGTGAATGACACCGCGTTAGGGCTAGCCGATCGTCTTGCCGCTTATTCTCCGTTTGCCGATGCGAAAGTAATCCTTACAAGTGGTGGGTCAGATTCTGTGGACACTGCCTGCAAATTGGCTAGGCGACACTGGCAATTAGAGGGACGAACTTCCAAAAAAATAATTCTTAGCCGCGAGTATGCCTACCATGGACTGCACGCGTACGGCACGAGCATCGCTGGTTTGAAATATAACCGAGAAGGTTACGGCACGGAATCGTTGATACCTGAAACTGGCTTAATTGATAATAGCGATATCAACAGGGTTGAGGCTGAAGTTTTGCGCCTCGGTCCTGAGAATATTGCAGCAATTATTACTGAACCCGTGATGGGAACCGGTGGGGTGATTCCACCTGTACCGGGTTATCTAGAGGGGCTCCAGCGCTTGGCCGCCGAACACGATATTTTATTAATTGCCGATGAAGTAATAACAGGTTTTGGTCGAACTGGAACCATGTTTGCTTGTGAGCGTTACACATTCAAACCTGACTTATTGCTCATGGCAAAAGGCATAACTTCAGGTTACGCCCCGCTCGGTGGCGTCCTAGTTGCTCCGCGAATATGGCAAAGATTCTATGAGGGTTTTGATGCGCCTATTTATCGTCATGGAACCACATATTCTGGTCATGCAACTGCGTGCGCCGTTGCAATGGCTAACTTGGATATTCTCGAAAAAGAAGGTCTGATTGCACGTGCTGGCGAACTCGAAATGGTCCTCGATCGAACCCTGGAGTCAGTTCGGTCTCACGAACTTGTTGTCGAGGTTCGTGTCGGAGGATTCCTTGGTGGGGTAGAGCTATCGCAATCCGTGGACGGCACAGCGGTGGTTGACTTTGCCTTAGCAGAGGGAGTTATCTTGCGACTTTTGCGTGGCCATACTCTCCAAATTTCGCCACCCTTTGTTGTTACGGAAGATGAAATCAACACGATTGTTGAAGTTATTTTGGCTGGAATCCAATCTCAGGCAAAAGTTACGGCAGCCGTATGAGTATTGCGGAAGGTTTGCTTGAAACAAAAGCATTAGATCTGTCCAAGCACATACTGGAACGCCTTTCGGGCAACTTGCGCATCGGTGGGGGGTTCGCAAATGACGCATTGCCAAGTTTCACGGTCAGAGATCCAGCGACAGATGAAGTCATAGCCACCATCGATGATGGCAATGCTGAATGTGCTCTGCAAGCTGTGACCGTTGCTTTTGAAGCTGGTCGTGCATGGGCGAAAACAAGTACCAGGCAGCGCAGCGAAGTATTACGTAATGCGCATGACCTTATGGTTGAGCGTGCTGAAGAATTCGCCCTACTGATCACGCGCGAGATGGGCAAACCACTGACAGAAGCACGTGGTGAGGTTCTCTACGCCGCAGACTATGTGAGGTGGTATGCCGAAGAAGCACTCCGTCCTGGCGGTGATTTTCGACCAAGCCCTGCGGGCGAATCGAGCATTATGACCTCTAGGTCTCCAGTTGGAACGTGTCTACTCATTACACCGTGGAATTTTCCGATGGCGATGGCTACTCGGAAAATTGCCCCTGCACTCGCTGCAGGTTGCTCTGTTATTTTGAAGCCAGCAGCACTTACACCGCTTACTAGTTTTCTGGTTGCAGATGTATTTAAAGAAGCCGGGGTGCCGGATGGCCTAGTCAATGTTGTCACGACCACGGATTCCGCATCATTGGGCCGCGCGGTAATGTCTGATCCAAGAGTGCGCAAGATTTCATTCACTGGTTCAACCTCTGTAGGCCGTGGCTTGATGGAGCAAGCGGCACATAACCTGCTCCGTTCCTCCATGGAATTAGGCGGCAACGCTCCCTTTATTGTCTTCGACGATGCCAATCTCGAGCGCGCCGTTGATGCCGCTATGGTGGCGAAATTTCGCAACGGCGGACAATCCTGTACTGCTGCCAATCGTTTTCTTGTGCAGGATGGAATTGCGGATGCTTTCGTTGAAGCGTTTACAGAGAAGATCAATAATGTGGTTGTAGGCAACGGTCTTACTCGCGGTGTAACCCTCGGGCCGTTGATAGATGATCGCGCTGTGCAGTCGTGTCGAAAACTTGTCACCGATGCAGTGACGCGAGGAGCGTTGTTGCTAACTGGCGGCAACAAGGTGGATGGTCCAGGACACTTTTTTGAACCGACGGTTCTGGATCGAATTCCGATTGGTGCTGAGATTACTAGTAATGAAATTTTCGGCCCTGTAGTGGCGATCACTCGCTTTGCTACGCAATCCGAAGCAATCGCACTTGCGAACGACACCCCTTTCGGGCTTTCCGCTTACATACAGACACAAGATATTGACCGTGCCTTCACGGTTTCTGACGCCCTTGAAACGGGAATGGTTGGAATCAACCAGGGCGTGGTATCGCAAGTTGCTGCACCATTCGGTGGGGTCAAGCATTCCGGTCTCGGTCGAGAAGGAAGCTCGGAAGGACTCGAGGAGTATCAAGAAATCCGCTACTTCGCCCTCAACCGGCGGACAAGCCAGTAAGTCCTGTTTTTCATTTTTCACTGCTAACTAGATTACCTAGTTACTTATTTCAAGGGAGTTTCCAATGCGTATTGGTGTCACGAAGGAAGTTAAGTTTGCAGAGTTGCGTGTGGGAATGACTCCGGCGGGTGTCGGGAACTTGGTTCAGGATGGACACCAAGTGTCGGTGGAACACGGAGCAGGTGTGGGGGCTGGTTTCGATAATGAGGATTATTTGCGCGCCGGTGCCACTCTTGCTAGCGCAGCAGAAGTATGGGCGGGGAGCGAATTAATCGTCAAGGTGAAGGAGCCTATTGAAGCGGAATACCAGTATTTACGTCCTGGCCAGGTGCTCTTCACTTATTTACATCTGGCTGCTAATCGCCCGCTTACTCAAGCACTGGTAGACGCAGGAACAACGGCTATTGCTTATGAAACAGTTCAGATCGACAGTGGTCTTCCATTGCTTACTCCAATGAGCGAAATTGCAGGTCGATTAGCTTCGCAAGCAGCGGCTCAATATTTGCTACATCCATTTGGGGGGCCCGGGATTCTCATTGGTGGTTCGCCAGGTGTAGCTGCGGCGCGCGTCGTCATAATCGGTGGTGGCGTTGTGGGTACTCAAGCAGCATTGATCGCTCTTGGTTTACAAGCCGAAGTGACAATTTTTGACACCTCTGGACGTCGCATTCGAGAACTCACCGATTTGTTTTCGGGTCGCGCGCGCGTACTGCAATCAGACCCATCCACTCTGGTGGCTGAATTGCAAATAGCAGATGTCGTCATTGGTGCAGTACTAGTGCCCGGCGCCCTTGCACCTAAGGTTGTTCGAAGAGAACACCTCACACTTCTGCGACCTGAAGTTGTGCTTGTCGACGTTGCAATAGACCAAGGCGGATGCTTCGAAACGTCACGGCCTACTTCTTATGATGAGCCAATTTTTAGAGTCGAAGGACGAATCCATTATTGCGTTGCCAATATGCCTGGTGCAGTTCCGCGTACGTCTACTCGGGCGCTCACAAATGCGACGTTGCCCTATGTACGCAGGCTGGCTTCGCAAGGATTCGATGCAGCCATTGCGTCAGATCCTGCGTTGGCCAAGGGAGTCAATATTGTTGCCGGTCGTATTATTCACGAAGGTGTTGTCACGGCATTTCCTGACATTAAGTTCAAGAAGGTTCTAGGTGCGTGATAAGCAAGTAACAATCGCTGCCTTACCTGGTGATGGTATTGGTAAAGAAGTTGTTCCTGCGGCGCAGGAAGTTCTAGGTGCTGTAGCTGAACGCTATGACATTAAAATTCTTTGGCGCGAGTATGCGTGGGGAGTTGACTACTATCGAAAGCACGGGCGAATGATGCCCATTGATGCCCTGGAAATACTTAGTCCAGTGGATGCAATTTTTCTTGGAGCTGTTGGCCATCCCGATGTGTCGGACGTTGAGACGCTTTGGGGAATGCTTATTCCAATTCGCAGAGAATTTGATCAGTACATCAATCTACGACCTGTCCGTGCGCTTTCAGGCGTTGAAGCTCCTGTGATGCGATCGTCAGAAGTGGACGTCGTGATCGTGCGGGAAAATGTGGAGGGGGAGTATTCATCGGTCGGCGGTCGTAGTTACCAAGGAACGCCATACGAAGCGGCTTATCAACAGTCGATATTCACACGTAGAGGTGTAGAAAGAGTTGCCCGATTCGCAGCCGATCTCGCTCGGAAACGTTCACATCGTTTGACATCTGCGACTAAATCGAACGGAATTATTCACACGATGCCATTTTGGGATGAAGTTGTCTCAAGCGTGCTTACGGAATACCAGGATGTGAAATTATCGAGCGTTCTAATTGATGCGCTTTGCGCCAGCCTTGTCAGCTCACCCGAACGGCACGATGTAATTGTGGCATCGAACCTCTTCGGTGACATCCTCTCTGACATTGCAGCGGCTACAGTCGGTTCGATTGGAATTGCACCCAGTGCAAATCTCAACCCAGAACGCAGGTTCCCATCGATGTTTGAACCCGTTCACGGTTCAGCTCCAGATATCGCTGGACGAGGGATCGCTAACCCCATTGGGCAGATCTGGTCCGGAGCGATGATGTTAGAACACTTAGGATTTGCCGAAGCTGGTCGCGCCACGATCCGAGCGATTGAATCGGTGTTGGCGCGTGGTATCAAAACCGCTGATCTTGGCGGATTGTCAAGCACAGCGGAGGTAACGGCGGCGGTCATTGGGGCTGTCCGAGAGGATTAATTTGCTTTTTTTAGGGTCCAAAGCCTCATTCTCATTGCCTCGGACAAGTTCATGGCTGGATGCATGTCGGACAGGTGAAAGTGAGATTGACCACTGTAGATCGTTGACAACCCTACGAATTTATGAAATCTTGTCGGTGTCAATTCAGTTTTCTTGACACCAAACACGAAGGAGGAATCAATATGTTCAAACTTCACAAATATGAATCAAACAAAAATCTCCAAGGCTCTACAAAGGGTCGACATAATGTTGCTCGCATCGCAGGGGTTACCTTCGCATTGGTGGGATTACTGGCGACGGTTTCGCTTCCATCATATGCAGCTCCCAAAGCGGTTAAGAAGCCCGCATTGTTCTACAAGTTGCCCCTAAGTTTCCAAAAAAGTGGTGTAATTCGCAACGGTGCGGACTTTACGTATGCTCCGCTTGAGTACACAAAAAAGGATGGCGTTACTTTTACCGGGGTCGATTATGACCTAGCCCAAGCTATTGGTAAAAAACTTGGTGTGAAGATTAAATATTCGAATTCAGATTTCGGAACCTTGATTCCTATGTTGCAATCTAAACGAGTCGATATCGTTCTTTCTTTCGCCACCGTAACATTGGCCCGTCAAGAGACTGTCGACTTCATCCAATATTCTCAAAGTGGAACAGGCATTCTCGTGGCAAAGGGTAATCCCGCAAACATACGTAGTCTGGACGATCTGTGCGGTAAGAATGTTGGGCTTCAGTCTGGAGCAGTTCAGGTTCCTATCGCAGCAGAGCAGAGCGTTAAATGCGTTGCCGCCGGCAAAGAAGCAGTTAATGTCCAGGAGATGGGCACAGATGCTGAAGTTCGAATCTTGTTACGTTCGGGCCGTATAGATGCAGATCTTCTTGATGCACCAGTTGCAGCTTATGCCGTGACGAGTGCACCAGCCGATTATCAGATTGTGCCGGGAGCAAATTATGCGGCACGACCACATGGAATAATGCTTTTGAAGGGCAACACCAAACTTCTGAAAGTTATTCAAACCGCCGTTCAACAGATTATGGATGATGGTTCATATAAGAAGATCTTGGCAAAGTACAACGTGCCAAACCTTGGGTTGAAGGTTGCCAAAATTAACGGGGCGACTAGCTGAACTAAGGAATATCTGTGAATATGTCAAATGGCGCGCGGGACTCCGGTCTCGCGCGTCGGCATGCAGCACTACCAATCGCTAAGCATCGTTACATTGGACGATGGACAATGGCGGTGCTTACCCTCGCGCTAATTAGTTGGTTTGTAATGCGACTGGCAGTAAACCCTGTGTTGGATTGGGCAGTCGTTGGCGAGTATTTATTTAGTCCTCAGATATTAAGTGGTGTCCGCAACACAATCGTAGTAACCCTGCTCGCAGAGATTATTGGAATTGTTGCTGGCCTTTTTTTGGCGATCGCACGTATTTCATCTAATCCAGTAATACAGACCCTGAGTTGGTTCTACATCTGGTTCTTTCGAGGGATACCTGTTTTAGTGCAACTTATATTTTGGTTTAATCTCGGCTTAGTTTTTCAAACTCTCTCTCTGTCGATCCCGTTTACGGATGTCGTGCTGCTCTCGGCCGATACGAACCAATTAATCACACCTTTTATTGCAGTACTTCTTGGATTAGGGCTCAATGAAGCTGCATACGATGCGGAGATAATCCGAGGCGGAATCTTGTCGGTATCACGAGGTCAAACAGAGGCAGCAGCTTCACTTGGGATGTCCTCGACCAAAACAATGCGTTTCGTGATTTTACCGCAGGCACTGCGCGTAATTATCCCACCCATAAGCAATCAGTTGATTATTATGTTAAAAATTTCATCACTGGCCAGTGTTGTCACTTATCGTGAGTTAACTACGACTGCGCAGAATATATATTCGGTAAACCTGCGCACAATCGAACTGTTGTTAGTGGCAAGTATCTGGTACATCGCGCTCACCACAGTTTGTACTCTGGGTCAGGATTTGTTGGAGCGTCGTCTTGGCCGAAGTTTAGCAACGCCTCCTAAGTCTCGCTTGAGCGGAACCTTTATTGGCCGAAGAAAAGCGGGACGCATATGACAATGGCAAAAGTAGAAGCTATAAATGTTCGAAAAAGTTTTGGGAACCTTGAGGTTCTCAAAGGAATTGATTTCGAGGTTGCGAACGGCGAGGTAGTTTCCTTAATTGGTTCATCAGGTAGTGGGAAGTCAACATTATTGCGGTGCATTAACCAGTTAGAAACAATTGACTCAGGAACCATTTATGTTGATGGAGTTCTTCTTGGACACGTGGAGAGTGACGGAAAACTTCATCCTTTGCCACCTCGTCAAGTTGTACATCAACGAATTGGTATAGGTATGGTTTTTCAGTCATTCAATTTGTTTCCGCACATGACAGCCCTCGAAAACGTTGCAATTGCACCCATCCAAGTCGGAAAAACAAACCGCAAGGAAGCCCGAAGTAGAGCGAAGGAATTACTAGCCCAAGTGGATCTTGGCGACAAGATAAATTCGTATCCCGCGCAGTTATCAGGTGGTCAACAACAGCGTGTGGCTATTGCAAGAGCGCTTGCGATGAATCCAACTTTGATGCTCTTTGATGAGCCGACCAGTGCGCTCGATCCCGAACTTATTGGTGAAGTTCTCTCCGTTATTAGGGATCTGGCAAACGAGGGAATGGCGATGGTAATTGTCACTCACGAAATTCGCTTTGCTCGCGAAGTATCAGATCGAGTTGTGTTCATTGATGCGGGCCTAGTTGTCGAGTCAGGTTCACCCGCGCAGGTGATCGACGAACCTCAACACGCACGAACTCAATCGTTTCTATCTCGTGCGCGGTGAGAAACTTAATAATCAGATGAGTAACATCACGACGAAAAAAGTTCGGGTTGTTGCCCTCATTGGTGGACTGTTGAGTGACATTCCTCCAGATTTAAAATCAATCGGAAATCTTGTTGATATTGTAGTTGTCGATGGCCCAGAGGCATTAGCCAAGGAACTTCCGAATGCCGACGTACTCTTTGTCTGGGACTTCCGATATGCCGATGTTGGCCCCTTGCTTTCATCTGCCCCAAATCTACGATGGATTCACGTAGCGGCAGTCGGGGTTAACTCAGTTCTTTCTCCTGAACTTCTGAAAAGTAAAATCCTCTTAACAAACTCTCGCGGTGTTTTCGATGGTGCGATTGCAGAATATGTCACAGGTTTACTCCTTGCTCATGTCAAGGATTTGCAAAACACCTTTGCTGCACAACAACGAAGTCAGTGGAATTATCGTACGACGCGACGGCTTGCTGGCCACCGAGCCGTTGTTGTAGGCACGGGGTCAATTGGTCGAAGAATCGGTAGCACACTGCGCAAACTTGATATCGATGTCACCTTGGTAGGGCGCCGAGCCGCCGATGATCTTGAGTTCGGAAAAATTCGTCCTTCGACTGAATTATCTACAGTAGTCAAAGGGGCAGATTTTCTTGTCCTGGCGGCGCCTCTGACTCATGAGAGCAGTGCAATGGTGGGTGCCGACGTGCTAAGTGCGCTCGGACCTAATGGCTATCTCGTAAATGTTGGACGTGGACCCCTGGTCGTTGAGGAGGATCTGCTTGCAGCGTTGCAATCTGGCGCGCTGGGGGGAGCGGCGCTGGACGTTTTTGATATCGAACCATTGCCAGTCGAGTCACCATTGTGGACTTTGCCAAATGTTGTTGTCTCTCCCCATATGTCCGGTGATTATCTTGGATTCGAAGTAGATCTCATGACCTTATTTGCAAATAATTTAAAACGTTGGATAGCGGGTGAGCCACTGGAGAATCTGATTGATCAATCTCGCGGCTACGTGGTTAGCAATTAAATGGACTTCATGAAACACGCTAGCCGATTAAATACTAGATCAACTCCAACACTCTCTTATCCGCCTCCCGTGGATAGGAATCCATGCGGAAGTTTGTAATCCTTCAGGGACGAGGGACTAGAAGGATTGCAAACTTTCGTTGGTAAGGGGAACGCGTCGGTTATTTGGGCTCGGCTAACTCATCGGCAAGCGCTCGCACTTGATATTTATGCTCAAGTATTCTTCCGGTCGCAGGATCGCTCATTGAAACTGACCATGACAAAGCTCCGGGGAGTGGTTCGCCCGATAAAGTCCCAGAGAGAACGACCGATCCGACCGAAGGTTTCCTGCCAAGACGCCGTTCAAGAATTATTAATAAGTCGGCAGGTGGTAGCAATTCAGAAAGCGATCCATGTTGAACCTCTTTCTCACCTTGATTATCGGTACGTGAGCATTTCAAATCGAGTTGGTCCCATTGTGAGAGCAAGTCATCTAATCGCCAGCACTCAGGTGAGAGAACATCAGGGCAGACTGCCTTTGAACGCGCTGTGCTCAGACGTTCAACCGCAAAATCTGAATGGTCTGAAGCCACAGTGACGAGCCAGCCAATTTCTGAGAGCATCAAGGCGTACTCAACTTCCCCGTATGTATCCGACCCTGCAACTACGAGCTCCGTAGCGGTCGTAGTTTGCTGTGGTGGTAGAAGGAAAAGTGCGGGCACAGTTGTAGGTGCTGGCAGGCCAAGGGCAACTAACTCATCAACATGTTCTTGAATTGCCCTCTGGTTTCGACCTGCATATCCAAAGTTGAAGACCTCCGAAACTCGAAACAGTACAGATTTGGTATCACCATTGACCTCATGGAGCGTTAAATTCAATCCTTCTCGAATTTCCAAAATATCCTCCATGCTAGGCCGTTTGTTGATTGTCAACAGACTACAATGTTAGTGTGTAAATGACTCATTCGCTACGTCCGTGTTAAAGGGAGAATTTATGTCATCGGTTGATCGAGAGCGGCACATCGTGCAGCCCCCGGACTCGGAAGATGTTCCGCGCTACGCAGGATTCACTACTTTTGCTCGCCTACCACGGCATGACCAAGTAGAGCATGTCGACGTTGGAATTCTTGGAGTTCCATTCGATAGCGGAGTTTCATTTAGACCAGGTGCCAGGTTTGGTCCAGGTGCGGTTCGTGAAGCGAGCCGACTTCTGCAAGGTTACAACCAGTTCCAGGATATTGCTCCCTTTGCTGTTCAGCAGGTCGCCGATTTAGGGGATGTAACAGCTAATCCCTTCGATATTGTCGCCGCAGTAAATGCGATCGAACGAAGCGCAACTCAGTACATGGCATCGGGAATTGAATTGGTAACCATTGGGGGAGACCACACTATTGCGCTGCCTTTGCTTCGCGCGGCCGCAGCAAAACATGGACCTGTTGCGTTACTACATTTTGATGCACATTTGGATACCTGGGACACTTATTTTGGAGCGCCATACACGCACGGCACTCCATTTTTGCGTGCTCACGAAGAAGGGCTTTTATTGCGGGATAATTTGGCGCATGTTGGTATTCGCGCACCTCTTCATTACAAGAGTGACCTCGAACGAGACAGGGACATCGGCTTTGGAATCATTTCCTCTATCGATGTAGCCGAAATGGGTGTCAAAGAAGTAATAGAAGCGCTTACATCTCGGATAGGAAACGCCCCTGTATATGTCTCTATAGATATTGACGTCCTCGACCCATCTCACGCACCTGGCACTGGAACACCAGAGGCGGGAGGTCTTACGAGTCGCGAGATGGTCCAAATTCTTCGAGGGCTTAAAGATTTCAATATTGTTGGAGCCGACGTAGTAGAAGTGGCGCCAGCTTATGATTGGTCGCAGATTACCTCCACCGCCGCAGCACAATTGATCTACGAACTCATAAGTTTATTTGGAGTTCGGCGTGCTGGGCTGGCATCGGGTGTCGGACCATCATGATTTTGGTTCGTCAGGTTTGTCGATTAAATTTCGTGGTGTACGTAATTAAACTTAGGGGTGTCTAAATGAAATTGTTCATCAGAGTATGAGGAATGCACCAAGCCTTGTCCCGATTTCTCAAACAGGAACCGTGGACCAAATTACTCAACAAATTCGTGATCGCATTATTAGTGGATCGTACGTTGCAGGTACCCAACTAAGAGAAACTTTATTAGCCCAGCAATTGAAAACGAGTCGTGGGCCTGTGCGCGAAGCATTACAACGTCTGTTGCAAGAAGGCCTGCTGGAGAGTGTGCGCCACAGAGGCGTCTTTGTTAAGAAATTAACGGAAGCAGATGTAAACGATGTCCTACTTGCTCGAAAGACCATTGAGAAATCTGTAGCAGAAAATTTGTTAAGTCATCCAAAGGATGAAGTTTTTGTGGAACTTGAGCAAATTGTTGAAAAGATGCGTCAAGTTGCCATGGTGCGTGGTTGGTCGGACCTAGCCGATCTTGACATGGAATTCCACCAAGTATTGGTCAACAGTCGCCAGAGTCCGCGATTGAGCAATATCTATGCGACCCTCAAAGTTGAAACTCGGATATCGATGAACTTGCTCGATGACGCCTATCCTGATCGAAGCGAGGTTGCTGACGAACATCAATTACTTATTGACGCACTCCGAGGAGGCGACTTAAGTGAGTTAACTCGAGCGATCGATTATCACATGGATCACGCTGCTCGCATGCGTAAGAGTTCGGGAAGTAGTGGCAACAAACTAAGCAAATGAAATAGACCACTTGTAAATAGCCATAAACGGCGAGCGCTATTCTTGCTAACGGATTTAAGAGCGCAGAGAAACGTTTTAGAATAGCGAGTGCTGATCAGATTAAACTTAGTTAGAAACCTTTTCTTTTACCGGACTCTCTACCTTACAAACTGGGCAAAGGACTGACTTACCAATCCAATTTTCATTTAGCTTCGCTAAATCGGTGTTCCATGCATGTCCACATTCAAGCCAATACGCTGGTCTAATAGTCATACTCCGAGAGTAGCAAACATAAATGGGAATTGAAAGGCCGTGATTGATTCGAAAACGTGGACGATACTGGGATCGAACCAGTGACCCCCACAATGTCAATGTGGTGCTCTACCGCTGAGCCAATCGTCCTAGGTGGTTGAACTATACAACAGCTAAATTAGCGACCGAAATCGTCATCGATACGCTCAATATCATCTTCACCAAAATAGGTGCCAGTTTGCACTTCGATGAAGATAACTTCTTCGGTTCCGATATTTGCGATTCGATGAAGTTGGCCGATTCCAACAGTGATTGTTCCACCTGGTGAAAGTTGTGAGACCTTTCCTTCAAGTGTTACTTCGGCATTGCCTTGAACAATAAACCAATGTTCAGAACGTTTTTGATGGCGTTGGTATGAAAGACGTTTTCCTGGGAGTAAATAAACACATTTGGTTTTATGTATTGAACTTTCCTGCAAGATTTCATAACGACCCCAAGGACGTTGTGATTCATCATGCGTACCCATTGTTAGATTCTTTCAGTTTTATTGATGAAGGGACAGCCCTACAAATAATGGAGGTGGAAACGGGATTTGAACCCGTGTAGAGGGATTTGCAGTCCCTTGCCTCGCCTCTCGGCCATTCCACCATAGAAAGACCGCCACTCTTAATCTTTTACAAGTGAAAAGATATCTAAGTGGCGGTGAATCAGAGCGGACGACCGGGTTCGAACCGGCGACCTGAACCTTGGCAAGGTTCCGCGCTACCAACTGCGCTACGTCCGCGTACTGCAGGGCAAAATCTATCCTATGAGTGCGCAAGAGCCAAAGCGAGGTGGCAGCGACTAAGTTGTCCGCATGAACGCAGGGGTTGAGCCGATCTTCTGGATGGGAAATCGTTATGCAACTGGTTTGCAGCGAATAACACATGATCCCCGAGAAATTACTAGTGAAGGCTTTTGGGCTATTTCTATTTCATTTGAAGGTCAATGGACGTGTGCTAATTTTGCAAACGTTTCGGAATCGCAATTTGCTCAAAGCGACTCGCAATTGGTTACTTCAGAATTTCAATCATCGATCGGCCGCGATACGTACATCGACTATGTGAAAGCAATTCAAGAAGATATTTCCAATGGTTGGGTATACCAAGTTAATGCGTGCCGAATATTGAGTGCATCTATCGACAAGGATTTTTCACTCGCACCATTGTTTGCATCGATTTTGCAAAATAATCCCGCACCCTATGCCAGTTATTTGCGAATCCCAGGAATAGAGATTGCTTCGGCATCTCCAGAACTATTCCTTAAGCGAAAAGGCAACATCGTTAGGTCGTCTCCGATAAAGGGTACTCGCCGTACAGGAGGTGCTGAGTTTGGGAGTAAAGACACGGCCGAGAATGTGATGATCGTAGATTTGATACGAAATGATTTAGGGCAAATTTGTAAAGATGGATCTATTGATGTGCCGCGTTTATTGGGTATAGAACAGCATCCAGGAATCGATCATCTTGTATCGGATGTAACGGGTGAATTAAAGGAGAATTTATCGTGGCAGGAAATAATCGAACCATTGCTACCACCGGGATCTGTCAGCGGTGCTCCTAAATCTTCTGCTGTAAAAATAATTGCTGAACACGAGAAAGTGCGTGGAGTTTACTGTGGCGCAATCGGATGGATAGAAGGCGACGCGTGCGAATTAGCTGTTGCGATTCGAACTTTTTGGAAAGAAGCAAACCTTTTGAAATTCGGAACAGGTGCCGGAATAACGTGGGCAAGTGATGCCGAATCTGAGTGGGAAGAAACTGAGTTAAAAGCAGAGCGATTAATTAAAATTGCATCGGGAAAAATCACATGAAGATTTGGCTCAATGATGCACTCGCGGAATCGAGCGCACTTGAATTAGGTGCCGATAATTGGCCAGATGGTTTTGGTGTCTTTGAAACAATTAAAACCGTTAATTCCGTTCCATATGCACTCAACCGTCATATGAGGCGAGCTCTCGATGGTGGTGCAAAGGTTGGTGTTGCGATACCAGGTGAAGAGCGCATACGCACGGCCATAGATCACTTAATGGCCGAAAATAATCATTCAGTTGGACGATTGCGATTGCTTTTCAAAGAAGATGGCACGTTTATCGCAACACATGATCCTTATGAAGAGCTTGATCATAATTTGAAGCTTTGTACTTATTCAGTGCAAATAGATATCAAGGGTGTCCCTGCGAAAACATTTCCTTATACATCGAGATTAGAAATTTTGAAGAGTGCAAAGCAACAGGGCTGCGATGAAGCGATTGTTATTAATAGTAATCACGAAGTTTGCGAGGGCGCTGTTTCAAATCTGATGTTTTACACCGATGGAATGTGGGTGACGCCGCCAATTACCCAAGGCGTATTGCCTGGAGTAATGCGTGCATTGGTTATCGAAAATTTGCCCGTAAGGGTCAGAAAAATAGACACCAATGATCTTTCGCATGTCCAAGCAGCCATTGTTCTGTCCAGTTTAAAAATTGCGATTCCTGTTCAAAGCATTGATGGGCGAGTGATGCCGGATTTACAAGTTAGTCAATTATTTGCGCAACAAATCCGAGAAATGGCCGTACGGACTTCGGTAGGCTAGGGGTATGTCCGAGATCTCAATCATCGTTGATGGAGTTGCCGTCAAAGTTGCGGCCGATCAAAAACCCACTCACATTTTTGCTGAACGCAAAGATGTAATTGTTTGCAAAATAAATGGTGAGCTAAAAGATCTTTGGACCGATATTAAATCTGGCGATGTTATTGATTCTGTAACAATTTCATCCCCAGAAGGTTTGGCAGTTTTACGCCACTCGACCGCCCACGTGATGGCGCAGGCAGTTCAGAGCGTTTTTTCTGGAACGAGATTAGGAATTGGTCCACCAATCACAGATGGTTTCTATTATGACTTTGATCCAGAGCGTCCTTTTAACCCAGATGATTTCGAAAAAATTGAATCAACGATGCGCAAAATCATCAAAGATGGTCAGCGATTTAAGCGCCGTGTAACGAATGAAAAAGATGCTTTGAAGGAACTTGCTCACGAACCGTATAAATGCGAACTCATCGGTTTGAAATCAGGCGCGGGTGATGAAGCAAGCGTTGAAATTGGCGGTGCCGAATTAACTATTTATGACAATTTAGGTCGCGATGGCCAGCCTGTATGGAGTGATTTATGTCGTGGTCCACATCTACCATCCACAAAACATATTCCTGCATTTAAATTGATGCGAAGTGCTGCCGCATATTGGCGTGGTTCTGAGAAAAATCCGATGCTGCAAAGAATTTATGGAACAGCGTGGCCTACACAAGAAGAGTTAGATGCCCATCTTGAATTATTAGCTGAGGCAGAAAAACGTGACCATCGTCGACTTGGAAATGAGTTAGATCTCTTTTCATTCCCAGAAGAAATTGGTTCTGGATTAGCAGTCTTTCATCCAAAGGGTGGCATTGTGCGAAGAGCGATGGAAGATTATTCACGTATTCGTCATGAAGAAGAGGGCTACGAATTTGTTTATTCACCGCACCTGACAAAAGCCGCATTATTTGAAACATCCGGTCACTTGGATTGGTATTCAGAAGGAATGTATCCACCGATGATTTTGGATGAAGAACACCATCCTGATGGCACAATCAAAAAAGCTGGGCAGCAGTACTACATGAAACCGATGAACTGCCCATTTCATAATTTGATTTTCCGTGCACGTGGACGTTCTTATCGCGAACTACCACTTCGACTCTTTGAATTTGGAACCGTTTATCGCTACGAAAAATCGGGTGTGATGCACGGTCTCACTCGCGCCCGTGGTTTTACGCAAGACGATGCGCATATTTATTGCACGAAAGAGCAGATGCCTGCTGAACTCGATTCGTTGTTAACTTTTGTACTCAATTTATTACGTGATTACGGACTCAACGATTTCTATCTCGAACTATCGACTCGAAACCCAGAGAAATCTGTTGGAGAAGATAAGGATTGGGCGGAGGCGACAGAAGCACTTCGCAAAGCGGCAGAAGCGCAAAAATTGGAACTAGTCCTCGATGAAGGTGGCGCAGCATTTTACGGACCAAAGATTTCCGTGCAAGCAAAGGATGCAATCGGTCGTACGTGGCAGATGTCGACGATTCAGGTTGATTTTCAATTACCACAACGATTCGAACTCGAATATTCAGCAGCTGATGGAACTCGTCAACGTCCAGTCATGATTCACCGTGCACTCTTTGGTTCGATCGAACGTTTCTTTGGCGTACTTACAGAACATTATTCAGGAGCATTTCCACCATGGCTTGCACCCCTTCAAGCAGTAGGCATTCCCGTAGCCGACGCATTTGCAGATTATTTGGCGGATGTAATTTCGCAGATGAAAAAGGCTGGGATCCGCGCCGAATTAGATGCATCCGATGACCGCATGCAGAAAAAAGTTCGTAACGCGCAAATGCAAAAGATTCCATTCATGGTTATCGCCGGCGAAGAAGATCAAAAAGCTGGCGCTGTTTCTTTTAGATACAGAAATGGCGAACAAAAGAATGGAATTCCAATTGCTGATGCGATTAAAGAGATTAAAGAAGCAGTAACGAAACGAATTCAGGTTTAGTTTGATGCATGTCGAAGGTGGTGCAGGTATCCCAGATTCATGGTCACGCTTGTGGGCTCCTCATCGCATGGATTATTTAAAGGGTGAAAATAGACCTCTTGAAGGAAACGACGTGGCTTGCCCATTTTGTAGCATTCCTGCGTTGAGCGATGAAAATGGATTGATCGTTCATCGAGGTGTTACTGCATACGTTGTCATGAATTTGTATCCTTACAACGCAGGACATGTTCTTGTATGCGCGTATCGTCACGTCGCTGATCTCACAGATCTAACCGAAGCTGAGCGGAACGAAATTTCTTTATTAAGCGCCCAAGCAATGAAAACTTTGCGAAAAGTTTCCAACGCTGCGGGGTTTAACCTCGGAATGAATCAAGGTGCACTATCTGGCGCTGGAGTTGCAGAACACATTCACCAACATGTTGTTCCGAGATGGGGAGGCGATGCCAACTTCATGCCAATTATTGGTCAGACTAAAGTTTTACCTCAGTTATTGGCTCAAACGCGTAGCGATTTAGCAGCGGGCTGGGTCAACGATTAATTTCGGCCAGATACCGTTTAACAATATCTACACCAATATTTTTTTCAATCCACACGGGAATTGCTGGAAAGAGTAAACCGGCTGCAAAAGAACCTTCTCCCATTACGGCCATATGAGATTTATATTCTTCAACAAACTCGCTTACTAAAGTTTTGTGTTCTGGATCGCTGGGAATGATTTTTGCGGGAGATGTTGAGTAGTCAATGATTTCTTGTGTATCGAGACTAATGAGAGCGCACGGAGAACCTGAATCATCGTGCAATACCAAATAAGGCGTAACTACCTGGTCAAAGAGACGATTAGCAAGCAACACTGCATCATCGAAGTCAGCTTCACCACTTTCCAAATTGGTTACAACAATTAAACGAGGAGTTTGAAACTCATCTAATTTTGTCCAATTAGAAACTGTTTCTTCATCGACGCCGCTGTTTGGATTAATGACAAATACGGCAACGTCTTCTGAACCGAGCACCTCAGTGTTGTAGGTAGCGCCAAGGAGGGTGGCTACAGATTCGGGGTGCGCACTGGGATGCCCGTACACGCTGATGCGTATTTCGGAACTATGAGTTGGCATGGCCTCAGCCTACGATGTACCCAATGATTAGCGAAGTTCTAAAACCTGCGGTCACGCGAATGATTTCTCCGGTGGCTCGATTCTTCCTACGAATCGGATTAACACCCAATGCAGTCACTGCCATCGGAGCTATATGCGTTGTCATTAGCTCTTTGTATTTCTTTCCTCGTGGAGAGTTTTTCGTTGGAACTTTAGTGATCACAGTTTTCATGCTCAGCGATTTATTTGATGGCGCTATGGCAAGAATCAGTGCTGCCGGTTCTAGTAAATGGGGAGCATTCCTAGATTCAACTGTTGACAGAATTTCCGATTCAGCAATTTTGTGCAGCATTGCAATTTACCTAATTAACGCGGAAGATTCCTTATCTACTGTGTATTTGGTGTGCCTAATCACGGGAATGTTAATTTCTTACATTCGAGCCAAGGCAGAAAGCATGAATATTGCATGCAGTGGCGGCATTGCCGAGCGCACAGAACGAGCAATTATTGTTTTAGTTGGAACAGGTTTTCATGGGCTAGGCGTCCCTTACGCACTTTCGATTAGTGCATGGCTGCTCGCAATACTTGGCATCATTACAACTTTTCAACGATTAATAATTGTAAAACGCGCGATTTAACATGAAAGAAAGTCTCATTGGGTGGGCATACATTTTTGCCTGGAAAATATTAAGGGTCATACCCGAATCTTCGGCGTATTCACTCTTTAATCGAGGTGCACGATTCTTGGTTAAGCAAAATGGTAAAAGTGTTCAACGCTTAAGAAGTAACTTGCAGCGAGTTAAACCAGATTTTTCGGAATTGCAGATTCAAAAACTTCTTGAGGATTCCATGGCCTCGTACATGAGATATTGGTGTGACACTTTTAGATTTCCGAATTGGGATAATGAGCGCATTACTTCTACGGTAACTGTGACAAGGGAAAATTTATTATTGGACGGAATCACAAGTGGTCGCGGAGTTATTGTCTCGTTACCTCATGCAGGCAATTGGGATCATGCTGGTGCGTATTTCTGTCTCAAAGGAATACATTTAGTAACTGTTGCCGAAAGGCTTAAACCTGAGAGATTATTTCTCGAATTTCTTCGTTACAGACAAGCAATGGGCATGGAAGTTCTTGCGTTGGATTCCAGATCGATAGCCACATTGGCACAAAGGCTAAGAGAAGGTCATCTCGTTGCACTCGTTGCCGACCGAGATCTTTCAAAATCCGGAATAGACGTCGATTTCTTTGATGGGCGTGCACGAATGCCTGCAGGTCCAGCGGTGCTAGCAATAAAAACTAGTGCAATTCTACTTACGACATTTGTACATTACACAGAACGTGGGATACATATAACTTTCGATGAAATTGCTGTTCCGGAGAGTGGATCCCAAGAAGCCAAGGTTTCTACCCTGGTTCAAAAATCGGCGAATAATTTTGCTAAAGGTATTGCCCAATTTCCACACGATTGGCACATGCTTCAACGAATTTGGATTGATGAAGATTTTAAGGAACAAATTTGATGCTAAAGCGCTCTCTTAAAATTGGAATTGTTTGTCCATATGGTTGGGATACACCTGGTGGAGTACAAAATCATGTTCGTGATTTAGCTGAATATCTGATTGCAGCCGGACACGATATTTCTGTGTTAGCACCGGTTATTGATGAAACAAATATTCCTTCATATGTAGTGAGCGCAGGAAAACCAATTGCGATTCCTTATAACGGAGCAGTAGCACGAATCTTGTTTGGGCCAATTGCTTTTGCCAGAGTGCGCCAATGGATCGCACAAGGTGATTTTGATATTTTGCATCTTCACGAGCCAGGGATTCCATCTATTTCATTATTGGCTTGTTGGGCGGCAGAAGGACCAATGGTTGGAACTTTTCATGCCGCTGCCAAGAGACAGAAAGCTATTTTTGCTATTGGACCGATCCTTGAGCCAGTAATTGAAAAGTTATCTGCGCGCATTGCTGTGAGTGAAGCCGCTCGTGCAACTTTAACTGAGCACCTAGAAACAGATGCAGTTGTGATCCCAAATGGGATTTACGCAGATCGATACAGAGATGGTGTTGCTCAACCACAATGGCAAGGCAATACTCTCGGATTTATAGGACGTTTCGAGGAACCGCGCAAAGGATTATCCGTTCTAATCGATGCTCTACCAATTATTTCTCGCTTTGCACCCGATGTGCGAGTTTTTATTGCTGGCCCAGGTGAAAATAAAGAAACCTACGAATCAATTGATCCGCAGTTACGTTCCAGATTTACTTTTCTTGGAAAAATTAGTGAGCAAGATAAGGCAAATTTTTTATCGTCGATATCTTTATACATTGCACCTAATACTGGTGGTGAATCCTTTGGCATAATTTTGGCTGAAGCACTAGCTGGCGGCGCAACAGTAGTAGCAAGTGATATTCCAGCTTTTGATTCATTGCTCAATCACGGCCAGTATGGCGAACTATTTGAATCGGAAAGCTCTACTAAACTTGCTAAGCGTGTGATTGACCTTTTACGAGATGAGAAGCGACGAATTGCTCTCGGTGCAGCAGGTAAAAAGCATGCCCAACAATTTGACTGGAAAGTTGTGGCCGATCAAATTTTTTCAATTTATGAGATGTCTTTAGTTGCTGGAGAAAAAGTAAGATTGACCTCAGAAAATCGTGCATGGAGTAGATTTATAGGACGCGATCAACGAGGGGACGCTTAAATGGAACCCTTTCTGCTCTTAGGAATTTTTGTAATAATTTTCATTTGGTATCTAACCTTTTTAGCAACTCGTCTTGACCGACTTCACCACCGTGTTGAAACCAGTTGGGCAAATTTGGATGCGTTGCTTCAACGACGTGCAGCAATCGGTCTTGAGATTGCTCGCAGTGAAATCGCTGATCCCGCATCTGCAATGCTCTTGACGGCTGCTGCTTATCAAGCACGTGAAGCAAGCATTGCCAATCGATCTATCGCTGAAAGCGGATTATCAGGTGCTCTTGGCCTTTTATTGGCCGATGGCCAGAGCAACCATCGGCCCGCAGAAGTAGTATTGCTCCGTGAGTTATCAGAATTGACAGACAAGGTCAGAATCGCAATTGCTCTACATGTTGACGCTGTAGCAAGAACTCACTTAGTTCGCAGTAAATATATTGTTCGTATATTTCGATTAGCGGGTACAGCACCGCTTCCAATTACTTATGAGTTTGAATCCGATGTTCTCTAAAATTAAATCCCTATTCGTTTTCGCAATGTATGCGGTGATATTAAGCGTTGCTGGGTGCGCATCAATACCCGAAAATGTCACGCAGGTGATTCCAAAACCGATACAACACAATATTTTAAGTGGTCGAGAAGGTGAAAATGGTCCAGTACTTGTTGTGAAGATTGATGACACATCAAATGCACACCCACAAGTAGGTTTGGAATCTGCTGATGTAGTTTACATAGAACAAGTAGAAGGTGGTCTTACACGATTAGCAGCGGTTTATTCCTCTAATATTCCGCCGCGAATAGGTCCTGTCAGAAGTGCACGCATTAGCGATATCGAACTGCTGGCTCAATATGGTCACGTGGGGTTCGCCTTTAGCGGTGCGCAACACAAATTACTTCCGGTGATCGCTGCTGCCAACCTGGCAGATATTGGTGCGATGCGGCGGGGCTCCACATATTTTGTAACCGATCCAACTCGAATTAGACCGTACGCATTGTTTGTTAATGCCCAAGCACTTATGTTGAATGAAAAAACGCTAGGTACGGTCATTGATTCAGCGAAGAGTGTTGGATGGAGTTTTTCCGAGAAGTTGGAAAATGAAGGTTTCGAAATCACCGATGCCACTATGCATTGGCCGGCACAGAGATATGTAGCGCAATGGGATCAAACAAGTAGTCGTTGGTTGTTAAATGTTAATTCAATGCCAGATGTATCCGATCTTGGAAATAATCTTGGTCCAACAACATTGGTAATTCAAATTGTTTCGATTACTCCCTCCGAGTACGGTGACAAATTTGGTGGCATCACTCCGTTCTCGCAAACCGTCGGGACGGGCAAGGCATATGTTCTGCGCGATGGAACTGTGATTCAAGCAACGTGGAGTCGACCAGATTCTTTATCGGCAACGACATGGACGGACGCAACTGGGGCAGAAATAAAATTTGCACCGGGACAAATTTGGGTAGCTCTGACAGATAAAGAGCCAGATTTCACGCGCAAACCTGTGAGCGCGCCAACTCCAACTTCAAAGTAGTATTAGCCCCCTATTCATACAGGGAGTTGTAATGGCACAGGAAAGTGGAACATCACGCGTTAAGCGCGGCATGGCAGAGATGCTCAAAGGCGGCGTCATCATGGACGTCGTTAATGTTGAGCAAGCAAAAATTGCCGAGGATGCTGGCGCAGTTGCAGTGATGGCACTTGAAAGAGTTCCAGCAGATATCCGCGCACAAGGTGGCGTGGCTCGTATGTCTGATCCAGACATGATTGCTGCAATTCAAGCCGCAGTATCAATTCCTGTAATGGCTAAAGCTCGCATTGGTCACTTTGTTGAAGCGCAAATTTTGCAGAGTTTGGGTGTTGACTACATTGATGAATCAGAAGTTCTTACGCCAACTGATTACACCAATCACATTAACAAATGGGATTTCACAGTTCCCTTTGTTTGTGGTGCAACTAATTTGGGTGAAGCGCTTCGTCGTATCAATGAAGGCGCCGCAATGATTCGCTCTAAAGGTGAAGCAGGCACTGGTGATGTTTCAAATGCGATGACGCATATGCGCCAAATTGGTGGAGAAATTCGTCGCCTCACCTCTATGCGCGAAGATGAACTCTACGTTGCTGCAAAAGAAATGCAGGCTCCTTATGATTTGGTAAAAGAAGTTGCAGCTAATGGGAAACTTCCAGTTGTTCTATTTACAGCGGGCGGAATTGCAACTCCAGCGGATGCCGCACTCATGATGCAAATGGGCGCCGATGGCGTATTCATCGGTTCAGGTATCTTCAAATCCGGTGATCCAAAGAGTCGTGCATCAGCATGCGTGAAGGCAACTACTTTCTATAATGATCCAAAAGTTGTTGGCGATGCTTCTCGTGGGCTTGGTGAAGCCATGGTGGGTATCAACGTTGCAGATCTGCCAGCACCACATCGTCTCTCTGAACGTGGTTGGTAGTAAAACACTTGCAAGTTGGAGTTTTGGCTTTACAAGGTGATTTTCGCGAACATCTAAATGCTTTGACGCAGTGTGGAGTTCAAGGTGTTGAGGTCCGAACTCCTTTAGAGTTAGAAAAAATTGATGCACTCATAATTCCAGGCGGAGAATCCACCACAATAGTTTCTCTTGCGAAAACTTTTGAAATCTTTGAACCAATAAAAAAACGAATCGCAAAAGGGATGCCTACATATGGCTCTTGTGCTGGAATGATTATGTTGGCAGATCACATAGTGGCGGCGAAAGATGGTCAAGAAACTTTTGGTGGAATTGATATAACAGTTCGTCGCAATGCGTTCGGACGCCAGGTTGATTCTTTTGAAAGCGACATTTCGGCTCCAGCGATTTCAAATTCTCCGATACGTGCAATTTTTATCAGAGCACCGTGGGTTGAAAAAATTGGCAAAGGTGTTGAAGTGTTGGCAAGTTTTCAAGGCAGCGATGGTGCATCTCATGCCGTCGCCGTACGTCAAGGGCATTTATTGGCTACAGCTTTTCATCCCGAAATTACCGATGATTTCAGCGTTCATAGGTATTTCTTGGAGAAAGTTTGTACGTAGAAATATCTCAGGATTGCGATAAAGTAAGGTTCGAATAAACATACGTTCAGGTGAGGTGTTAAATGTCCGGCCATTCCAAGTGGGCGACTACAAAGCATAAGAAGGCCATCATCGATGGCCGCCGTGCCAAGAATTTTGCGAAGTTGATTAAGGCTATCGAAGTAGCTTCGCGCAATGGTGGCCCAGATATGGAAGGTAACCCAACACTTTTTGATGCAGTGGCAAAGGCTAAAAAGAATTCAATGCCCGCAGATAACATTGAACGAGCAATAAAGCGAGGCGCTGGGCTTGAATCCGGCGGTGCTGATTGGCAAACAATTATGTATGAAGGTTATGGACCTCATGGTGTTGCGATAATGATTGAGTGTTTATCGGATAGTCGAAATCGTGCGGCATCAGAAGTTCGAGTTGCTGTTACGCGAAATGGCGGCACGATGGCAGATCCTGGTTCAGTTGCTTATCTGTTTCACCGCAAAGGTTTAATTCTTGTTAACAAATCTTCTGGTGCTACTGAAGAGTCAATTCTCGAAGCAGTGCTCGAAGCTGGAGCTGAAGAAGTTAAAGATAATGGTGATTCATTTGAAATTATTTGTGAAGCGAGTGATTTGGTAACTGCGCGCACCGCTTTACAGAATGCCGGAATAGATTACGAATCTGCGGATTCATCTTTCATTCCATCCATGACCATTGATTTAGATGCCGAATCGGCGACGAAAGTATTTGAACTTATCGATGCGATCGAAGAGCTAGATGATGTGCAAAATGTCTTCAGTAATGCAGATGTATCAGATGAAGTAATGGCGAGCCTGGCTTAATTTTTTCGCCTTACCTCTTAGGCTTGCGGCATGCGAGTTCTTGGAATTGACCCAGGTCTGACTAGATGTGGCGTTGGCATTGTTTCAGGAACCCCTGGGTCGGCTCTATCACTCGATGGTGTTGGTGTCATTATGACCGCGACTGATTTAGATCTTGATTTGCGATTACTTGAGCTACACGCGCGAATCACTGAATGGGTTCAAAAATACTCACCGGATGTGATGGCTGTAGAAAGAGTTTTCTCTCAACACAATGTACGAACTGTTATGGGCACAGGTCAGGCGGCTGGAATCGCTCTTTTGGTCGCAGCTCAACAAGGTGTTCCAGTCTTTATGCATACGCCTAGTGAAGTAAAAGCCGCCGTAACGGGATCTGGACGTGCTAATAAATCTCAAGTCTCAGAAATGGTAAAGCGTTTATTGAACTTACAAGAAATTCCAAAACCTGCTGATAGCGCTGATGCATTGGCATTAGCCATTTGTCATATTTGGCGAGGTTCAGGAAATTCAAAAATCAAAACAGCGTTGGCCGCCGAAAAAAAGCGATTGGCGGCTCTTAGATGATTGCTACGTTAAGCGGAACAGTAAGAACACTCTCTCCTGATAGAGCGATCATTGAGGTAGGGGGAGTAGGTATGAGTGTTTTAATAAATGCTCATACGAGTGCATCGCTAACGGTAGGTGCACATGCCAATCTTTTTACATCCCTTGTAGTGCGCGAAGATTCCCTCACGCTCTTTGGATTTAGTGATGAACCATCACGAGTCCTATTTGAATTGGTTCAAACAGTTTCGGGTATTGGTCCAAAGGTTGCACTTTCGATTCTTGGCGCACTTACGCCCTCAGAGTTAGCCCATGCAGTGAATACCGAAAATATTTCAGCTATTGAGAAGGTGCCAGGAATTGGCAAAAAAGGAGCTCAACGTTTAATACTGGAACTTAAATCAAAGATAAGTGATTTTGGACAGGGAACATATACTCGAACGCATCAACCAGTGTGGCGGGAACAATTAACGAGTGCTCTTGTCTCTCTAGGTTTTTCTGCAAAAGATTCTGATGACGCAATAAATTCAGTGCTATCTGATATTTCACAAGAAGATATTGCACAGATGGAGTTAGGCGAATTACTCAAACTTGCCCTCCAAAGTGGTAAAAAATGACACCAGATGATCGTTTAGTTACGCCGGCACTTCGAAGTGACGATGGCGCGGCAGAGAACGCCTTGCGTCCTAAAACTTTGCAAGATTTTATTGGTCAAGACCGAGTTCGCCAGCAGATAGATGTTTTGCTAAGCGCTGCTCGTAAACGCGAAAGCGCAGCTGACCATATTTTATTATCTGGCCCGCCGGGTTTGGGAAAGACGACATTGGCACTTATTTTGGCAAGTGAAATGAATACGCCAATTCGCGTAACAAGCGGTCCGGCCATTACGCACGCAGGTGATTTAGCAGCAATCCTGTCTTCATTGGTAGAAGGAGAAATTCTTTTTCTAGATGAAATTCATAGGTTGCCGCGTCCAGCCGAAGAGTTGCTCTACCTTGCTATGGAAGATTTTCGAGTAGATGTTGTTGTTGGAAAAGGTCCAGGCGCAACTGCTATTCCGCTGGCGCTCCCACGTTTTACTTTAGTTGGAGCAACCACTCGAGCAGGATTGTTACCCAGTCCTTTGCGAGATCGATTTGGATTCACCGCACATCTTGATTTTTACGATGAGAAGGATTTAGCAACAGTAATTTCGAGAAGTGCCAAATTACTCGGGCTAACAATTGATGCAAAAGCGATTGATGAGATAGCTGGTCGCTCACGTGGCACCCCAAGAATTTCCAACAGACTGCTCCGTCGCGTCCGAGATTTTGCTCAGGTACAAGGTGGAAACGTATTGACTCACCAACATGCGATGTCAGCACTTGAAATGTATGAAGTAGATGAAAAAGGTTTAGATAGACTCGATCGAGCTGTGTTGACAGCACTGATTGAAAGATTTAATGGGGGACCAGTGGGTTTATCTACCCTTGCGATCGCAGTGGGAGAAGAAACTGAAACCGTTGAATCAGTTGCCGAACCATTCTTGGTTCGAAATGGTTTTATGGCACGAACATCTCGCGGACGAATTGCAACGGCTTTGGGATGGACCCATATCGGGCGCACCGCGCCTGCTGAATTAGCGGGTACTCCGGGCCTTTTCGACACACCTGATAATCAAGCCTAGACTCTGCACTTATGTCCACATCGAATAAATCTATAAAAGCTGCTGCCCGTCCAGGACGCACCCTATTAATCCTTTCTGTAGTGATGCTGGGGTTGCTCGCAACAGTTCTCATCACTGGTGCGACAGCGGTTCGACTCGGCTTGGATCTTCGTGGAGGAACAAGCGTTACTTTGCAACCGCGAATTGCACCTGGTGAAAATGGCAAAGTTACGACCGAAGCCATTGATCAAGCAGTTTCAATTATTCGCCAACGCGTCAATTCATTAGGTGTTGCAGAAAGTGAAGTTGCTGCACAAGGTAGCGGAACAAATCGTCAAATTATTATTTCTATTCCTGGAGATACAGGTCGTCGCGTTGTTGAACTTGTTGGCCAAACGGCAGAATTACGATTTAGACAAGTACTTGCATCAGCAGCCGGGACACCATCTGCGGCTCCAACTGATCCAGCTGCCACACCAGCAGCGGCTGTCACTCCTGAATTAAATGCACAATTTGCAGCCCTTGATTGCACCAAGGCAGAAAATCTTCAAGGAACTGGAAGCGATAACGCAGATGCTCCCATCATCGCGTGCGATAGATCGGGTGCCTCAAAATATATATTAGATAAAGCCGAAGTACTTGGCCGTCAAGTATCCAAAGCAACTGCAGGTATAGATCAACAAGGTGGCAATGCTTGGTTTGTTTCACTGGTATTTAATAATGAGGGAACCAAAGCATTTGCAGACATCACATCCCGTGTTACAGCGTTAACTCCTCCACAAAACGAAGTAGCGATTGTTCTAGATGGTCTAGTTGTTTCAGCCCCACGAATTAATGAAGCCATTCCTTCTGGCAATGCGCAAATTACTGGTTCATTCACACAAACCGAAGCACAAGATCTTGCAAACGTTCTTAAATACGGCGCCTTACCTCTTGCTTTTGATCGTGGTGAAGTACAACAAGTATCACCAACCCTTGGCGCGGATCAATTAAACGCAGGGTTGCTCGCAGGATTTCTTGGTTTAGCACTCGTACTGCTTTATTCACTTCTTTACTACCGTGGATTAGGCATTGTTTCAGTGGGTTCACTATTAGTAGCAGGTGGATTCGTCTATTTGCTCTTCTTACTTCTCGGTAAATGGATTGGCTTCACACTTACTCTGGCTGGAATTGCAGGTGCGATTGTCGCGATCGGTATTACAGCCGACTCCTTCATCGTGTATTTCGAACGTATTCGTGATGAAGTTCGTGAAGGCAGGTCGCTTCGCTCGGCAGTGGAAACCGGCTGGGTACGTGCACGCCGAACAATAATCGTGGCAGATTTTGTTTCTATTATTGCTGCAGTCCTTCTGTATTTATTTGCAGTTGGTGGCGTGCGAGGATTCGCATTCACTTTAGGACTTACAACCTTTGTAGACTTACTAGTTGTCTTCGCATTCACAAAGCCATTGACTACATTCTTAGCGAAGTTGAAATTCTTTAGTTCTGGTCACTCTTTATCAGGTGTTTCGCCCAAGAGTCTCGGTGCTCTTTCACACGCAACTAAGGAGGCATAAGAAATGTCTAAACTTTCAGGACTCGGTGGGCGTCTTCACTCAGGTGAAACTTCAATAGATTTCATAGGAAAGCGTCGTCGTTGGTATGCACTCTCTGGTTTATTAGTTATTGCTTCAATCATCGCTCTTTCATTACAAGGATTACACCTTGGAATCGAATTTAAGGGTGGAGCTTCTTACACAGTGACAAAAGCGGGCTCCACCGTTGCACAGGCTAATTCAGCCCTTGCTGCTGCAGGAATAACTGGCGAGAATATTGTGCAGTTAGTGGGAAATGACAAAGTACGTATTCAAACTGGCACACTTGCAACAGAAAAATCTAATGCTTTAGAAGATTCTTTAGCCTCAACATTTGATGTCAGTATTGATTCAATTGATACACAGATCGTTGGACCTTCGTGGGGTAAGGAAATTACCCGTAAAGCTTTATATGGACTCATCGGATTTATCGCCGTAGTTATGCTTTATCTTGCAATGGCTTTTGAGCCAAAAATGGCAATCGCTGCAATCGTTGCAGTTATTCACGACGTATTTATAACAGTAGGAATTTACGCACTTGTTGGTTTTGATGTTACCCCAGCCACGGTTATTGGCTTTCTTACCATTCTTGGTTATTCCTTGTATGACACTGTGGTGGTCTTCGATAAGGTTCGAGAAAATACACGATCTATCACTGCGACTTCTAAAATGACATATTCGCAAGCCGCGAATTTAGCGGTCAACCAAACCTTAGTTCGATCTGCTAACACATCAATCATGGCTCTATTGCCTGTTGGCTCGATTCTCTTTGTCGGTGCAGGATTGCTCGGAGCCGGAACCCTTAAAGATCTTTCGTTGGCATTATTTATTGGATTAGCAACAGGTGCATATTCATCGATATTCATCGCTACTCCATTATTAGCAGTCATGCGTGAACGCGAACCAGCTATGAAGGCACTTGCCAAGCGGGTTAATGCTCGTGGAGGAGCGATGGTTCTAACAACAACGTTGCCAACTTCAGGTGTTAGCGTTGAAAAACGTGGACCGCGCAATCAACCAAAACGTAAAGGTCGCAAGT